>Ga0265294_10002931_pt1 | contig 22153 bp, 22 predicted proteins | sample MunlanPumphouse3_FD_192504 | JGI IMG/M metagenome (GOLD analysis project Ga0265294, IMG submission 192504) | Groundwater microbial communities from a municipal landfill in Southern Ontario, Canada - Pumphouse #3 | ecosystem: Environmental > Aquatic > Deep subsurface > Groundwater | place... | reverse complement strand
AACTGAAACAGCTACACAGTATGATATCAAACCTGAGAAGATAATTAAAATACTTAATCCACTAAACAAAGAAAGAGAGTGTTTGAGACATTCATTGATTCCGTCTTTGAAAAATGTTCTTACTTACAATAAAGCTAGACAAATAAATGACATCTTTTTGTTTGAAATTGGAAAAGGCTATTATGAAAGCGGAGAAATAGAAAAATTAGCTATTCTAGTACATGGAAAAATTGATTATTCATTGTGGCAAAAACAAAATAATAGCGTTGATTTTTATTATTTAAAAGGTATTGTTGAAACTTTATTTAAAAATTTAAAAATCAGTAATTATTCATTTAAAGTAAATAAAACGCTTTTATCTAATCTTCATCCGGGAATAAGCGCAACTATACTAATAGATGATGAACCAGTTGGTTTTTTAGGAAAACTACACCCTGAAGAAGAACATAATTTAGGGGTGAAAGACATATTTGTATGTGAAATTGAACTTGCTAGATTATTAGAAATATCATTAAATAGTGACATAAAATATGAAGAAATATCAAAATATCCAAGCATTGAGAGAGATTTAGCAATTTTTATTGATAAGAAAACACAAGCTGATGCAATTATAGATTGTGTTAAAAATGCAAGTAAAAAACTTTTAAATTCAATTAAAATATTTGATGTGTATTATGATAAAACACAAGAGAATAGAGTGTCAATAGCATTGCGATTAGAGTTTTTAAGTAATAATCGTACTTTAGAAACCAAAGAAGTAGATGACCAAGTAGAAAAGATTGTTGAAGCTTTAAGAAGCGAGCTTAATGCAGAATTAAGAAGTTAAATAAATAAAAAAAGTTAGAATGCATGTTTTTGAAGTGCAATTCTAACTTTTTTTGTGAATATATTAAAAATATATACATTATATAATAAAAATATGATGGTTTAAATATGTTTTATCACGATTATATTCCACCGTCATTATTTAAGTGATATAATCTTTTTGTATAAATTATACTAGTTGAGGAGATTTTTATGGAAAAAATAATTAATGTTACAAATCTTCAAAAGAGTTATGGGAATGTAAAAGCTGTAAATGGAATTGATTTTTATGTTGAAAAAGGCAGTCTTTTTGCGTTTTTAGGTCCTAATGGCGCAGGAAAAACTACGACCATTAATATATTATCTACTTTACTTAGTAAGGATGTTGGCGATGTTAATATTGACGGAATTAATCTTGGTGAGAGTGAAGATGCAATCCGTAATTTAATTGGTATTGTATTTCAAGAAGGCGTTTTAGATCCGCTTCTTTCTATCAAAGAAAATTTAGAAACTAGAGGTAGTTTCTATAAAATGTCTAAAGAAGTTCTTAAAGAACGAATTAAACTAGCTTTAGAAGTGACTGGAATAGCTAATATATCAAGCAGAAAATATGGGACTTTGTCTGGCGGCCAAAAAAGAAGAGCTGATATTGCAAGAGCATTGCTACATTCGCCTAAAATACTATTTTTGGATGAACCAACTACTGGGCTAGATCCTCAAACTCGAAAGAATGTTTGGAATACAATCATTCATCTTCAAAAGGAAGAAAACATGACTATATTCTTAACTACTCATTATATGGAGGAAGCTGACAAAGCTGATTATGTTGTAGTTATTGATAACGGCGAAATAGCAGCTAAAGGTACTCCTTCATATTTGAAAGATAATTATTCTAATGATTTATTAGAGATTAAACCAATTAATGAAGAAAAATTAATAAATTATTTAACTTTAAATAATCTTGATTATAGAAAACAGTCTGATGTTTATTCAATAAAATTAAATAATACAATTGAGAGTATTAATATAATCAACAATAATAAAGATAATATTGCATCTTTCCAAGTTCTTAACGGAACTTTAGATGATGCATTCATTAACATTACTGGTAAGGAGATTAGAGAATAATGATTTTACAATTAATTAAGAGAAACCTAAAAATATTTTTTAGAGATAAAGCATCAGTTTTCTTTTCTTTGTTAGGAGTTTTTATCATAATCGGACTTTATGTTATCTTTTTAGGAAAAATGATGATTAATTATACTGACCAAATGGTTGGAATTAATTCGCGTTTTTTAATGACCAGTTGGATTATGGCTGGAGTTATTTCGGTAACAACTATTACTACTTGTAATGGGGCTTTTGGAATTATGGTCGAAGACACAGCTTTAAATAGAATGAATGATTTTAAAGTCTCGCCAATAAAAAGGTGGCAACTAGTATTATCATATGTGCTTTCAGCAATGATTGTTGGTTTTTTAATGAGTTTGTTGACACTAATATTAAGCGAAGTTTATATCTACATAGATGGAGGGACTCTTCTATCTTTTATAGCGTTTATTAAAGTTTTAGCTTTAATAGTGCTTTCTGTATTTTCTAGTTCCTCATTAATTTTTTTAATTATGGCTTTTATCAAAAGTCAAAATGCTTTTGGAACAGCAAGTTCTATTATCGGAACACTCGCGGGCTTTTTAATGGGTATATATATTCCAGTCGGAAATCTTCCAGTAGGGGTTCAAACAGTCATCAAAATCTTTCCGCTATCACATTCTGGAGCTTTAATTAGACAAACTATGATGAGTGAAGCTGTTTCTTTGGAAAATCTACCAGAGGAGTTTAAATTGTTTTTGGGTTTGAATTTTGAAGTTAATGGAGAAATATTATCAAATTGGATACATATTGCTTACCTTTTAGTTAGTGGTGTGGTATTCTATTTATTAGCAATTATTGTGGTTTCAAGAAAAAGGAGTAAATAGTGAATAAACAGTTTTATAATTATGATATAGATTCTTTAAAAGAACTGTTAGTTAATAACGGTTTTAAAGCATTTAACGCTGAACAAATCTATAAATGGGTTTATGAAGCAAATGTTACTGATACAAATAAAATGACAAATATTTCTAAAGAATTAAAGGCTTTTATAAAAAATAATTTCACCTTTGATTTATTAGAACTTGTAAAACATCAAACGTCCAAAACAGGAACAAATAAGTACTTATTTAAACTTCATGATGGAGTGGTTATTGAGTCTGTTTTAATGGAACATGACTACGGTTTAAGTCTTTGTGTAACTTCACAAGCTGGTTGTTCAATGGGATGTAGTTTTTGTGCTTCAGGTTTGATTAATAAACAAAGGGATTTAACTACTGCTGAATTAGTATTACAAGTTATTAGTGTTCAACAGATTCAACAGGTCAAAATTACACATATCGTTGTTATGGGAACAGGGGAACCATTCGATAATTATGATAATGTAATGAATTTTTTGCGTGTAATTAATTATAAAAATGGTCTACAAATAGGTTCAAGACATATAACTGTTTCAACCTGTGGTATTATTCCGAGAATTTATGATTTTGCACAAGAGGAAATAAAAGCAAATTTAGCTATAAGTTTACATGCGCCAAATAACGATTTAAGAAATAAAATTATGAAAATTAATCGCGTCTATCCTTTAGCTGAAGTAATTGAGGCTTCTAAGGACTATTTTGAAGTGACTAAAAGAAGAATAACTTTTGAATATATATTACTTAAGGGTGTCAATGATGAAATAGAACATGCTAATCAATTAAGTGATTTGATTAGAGGTATAAACTGTTACGTAAACTTGATTCCTTATAACCCAGTAAACGAATTTGGATATGAGAAAACAGATGAAAAAAGAGCTGATAAATTCTATCAACAATTAGTTAAACGTGGAATTAATGTAACGTTAAGAAAAGAGATGGGTTCTGATATTGATGCAGCTTGTGGACAGCTAAGATTAAATAACCTGGAGTAACTACTAAAAACATTGACTACTCAGGTATATTTTGATAAAATACTAGTATTGATTTAAAAAAGGTGAGTGAAAAAATGGTAATAAAGAAAATTAAAAAAATCGCACTTCTAACAGGAGGCGGAGATTGTTCAGGCTTAAATGCTGTAATTAGGGCTGTTGTAAAATCGGCAATACTAAAATACAATTATGAAGTTATTGGTTTTATGGGCGGGTATCACGGCTTATTAGTTGATGATTATATAAAAATGGATTTAAAGAATGTAGCGGGAATTTTCCATCAAGGTGGAACAATCCTCAAAATGAGCAGTAAGGATAACTTGTTTAACTTTAAAACTGTTGATGAAAAAGGGAAAGTAATTTTCAAGGATGTAACCGATATTGCAGTTGAAAACTTAAAGAAACATAATGTTGATGCATTAATAATTATTGGTGGTGACGGAACATTAACTTCAGCTAGAGATTTTGCTAGAAAAGGAGTAAATGTTATAGGTATTCCAAAGACTATTGACAATGATGTTCCTGCAACCGAAATTACATTTGGTTATAGAACAGCTCTTGATCATATTATGTTAAGTCTTGATGCCTTACATACAACTGCCTATTCTCATGATAGAATAATGATTTTAGAAGTTATGGGAAGAAATGCTGGGTGGTTAGCTTTAGAAGGCGGAATTGCTGGGTCAGCTGATGTCATTTTAATTCCAGAGATTCCTTATGATGTTAACTCTGTAGCAAAAACAGTTTTTGAACGCTATGATAGAGGATCAAAATTCACTATTATTTGTGTTTCTGAGGGAGCGAAACCACTTGATGGGGATGTTACTATCAAGAAGATTGATAAAGACAGTCCGGATTCAGTTAAACTAGGTGGCGTAGGTGAAATTTTAGCTGCACAACTAGAAAAAATTGTAAAACCGGTAACTGGACAAGATATTAGAGTAACAACACTTGGATATATTCAAAGAGGTGGAGTTACAAACACATTTGATAGAGTTTTAGGTACAAAATACGGTTCTTATGCTGTTGATATGATAGCTAATAATGAATTCGGTAGAATGGTAGTGATTAGAAATAATCATATGGATTCTGTAAGATTAGAAGAAGTTGTTGGAGCCGGCAAGACAGGTCAAACAAGTTCTGGTGGAGCTAGAATTGTTAATCCACATGGAGATTTAGTTAGTGCAGCTAGAGATATAGGCATAACATTTGGAGATTAATTTTTTTAGGAGGATATTATGGAGTTAAAAGGAAGTAAAACTGAGAAGAACTTACTAGAAGCTTTTTCTGGAGAATCAATGGCTAGAAATAAATATACTTTTTATGCTGCAAAAGCAAGAGAAGAAGGATATGTTGAAATAGCTGAATACTTTGAAGAAACAGCTGTGAATGAAAGAGAACATGCTAAAATTTGGTTCAAACTGCTACATGATGGTGACATTCCAACAACTGATATCAATTTACAAGATGGTGTGAATGGAGAACATTATGAATGGACGGATATGTATAAAGGTTTTGCAGAAACAGCCAAAGAAGAGGGATTCAAAAAAATTGCTTTTTTATTCGAAAAAGTAGCGGAAATTGAAAAGCGGCATGAAGAAAGATACCAAGCTTTATTAGAAAGACTAAAGAATGATGAAGCCTTTATGTCTGATAATGAGTCAGAAATATGGATTTGTACAAATTGTGGTCATTTACATTTCGGAAAAAAAGCACCTAAAATTTGTCCTGTTTGTGACTATCCTCAAGCATATTTTAAAAGATATCTTAAATAGTTTGAATTTAAAAGAAGGCGTTGCCTTCTTTTTTTTTTTTATAATTCTCTATTATAATTTTCGTGATATAATATAAGTAAGATTTTAGATAGGTGATATAATTGGAAAAAGAAGGAAGAATTATAAAGTTAATAGGTGGACTATACACTGTAATTGATGGCGAAAAGAACAAATATGTTTTAAAGCCTTTAGGAATTTTTAGGCATAAAAACATCCAGCCTAAGGTTGGAGATTTCGTTATATTTAATGAAGATTCAATCATTGACATTAAGGAAAGATTTAATGATTTGTATCGTCCTATGATAGCTAATGTTGATCAGGTTTTACTTATTAATTCTGCTAAAAAACCGGATTTTAGTTTTCTTTTACTTGATATGTTTTTAACTTTAATTGAATCTAATGGGATTAAACCAATTATAATAATTACTAAAATTGATTTACTTGAAAAGGGCGAATTAGAGACTTTAAAAGCTAAAATAAATTATTACGAAAAATTTTATTCTGTTATATATTTCAGCGCAAAAACAGAAATAGGAAAAGATGAAATTCTAAAGATTACAAAAGACAAGGTTAATGTATTATCTGGTCAAACAGGTGCTGGAAAATCATCCTTATTAAATGTAATCAATCCAGATTTACATATTGAAACAAATGAGATTAGTGAAGCATTAGGTAGAGGAAAACATACAACCAGACATGTAGAATTAATTGTTTTTGGCGATGGGTATATAGCTGATACTCCTGGGTTTTCAAAATTGGAATTTATTGATTATCAAGCTGATCAAATCAAATACTATTTTCCAGATTTCTTTAAACTTAGCTCTAAATGCAAGTTTCATGAATGCACACACATTCATGAACCTGGATGTGCTGTTATAGAAGCTGTTAATTCTAATGAGATTTTAAAAGAAAGATATGATGATTATAGAATTATATATAATGAGATTAAATCAAAAAAAAGAGTATATAGGAGGGATTTAAAATGATTTGTTCACCATCATTCTTGAGTTCAGATTTTAATATATTGAAAGAGGAAATACTTTCGATTAGTAAAGCTAGATGGCTTCATTTTGATGTTATGGATGGAAAATTTGTTGAGAACAAAACCTATGATTACAAATTAATAAGTGAAGTTAAAACATACAGTAATCAATTTTTTGATGTTCATTTAATGATTGAAAAACCTGAAGAATATTTAACCGAGTATATAAAAGCAGGGGCTGACTTAATTACGTTTCATCTTGAGGCTACAGATAAACCCTTGGAATTAATTAAGATCATTAAGGAACATAATGTTTTAGCGGGAATATCAATTAAACCAAATACAAGCGTTAATGAATTAGACAGTTTGTTGCCATATTTAGATTTGGTTTTAGTTATGAGTGTAGAACCAGGTAAGGGAGGACAAAAATTTATCCCTGAATCAGTAGATAGAATATTATATTTAGATAGATTAAAGCGAGAATTTAAATACAAATACTTGATTGAAGTAGACGGTGGTATTAACATAAATACTGCGAAAACAGTAAGGTTAGCTGGATGCGATGTAATTGTTGTTGGATCATATTTATTCAATCAAGCTAATCGTAATGAACTAATTGAGGCTCTAGAAAATGTATAAGAAAGTTAAAATATTTTGCGGGCCTAATACCTACAATTTTAAGTCGCTTTATTTTGAAGAGGCAAACGAGTTTTTAGTAGGAGTAGACTCTGGGCTTGAGTATCTATTAACAATTGGTAAAAATGTGGATTTAGCTATAGGAGACTTCGATTCAATTAATCCTGAAATATTTAGTCAAATGAAAAATAAGTGTAAAAAAATCATTAATTTGGATAAAGATAAGAATATGACTGATTTAGCTTTTGCTCTTGATTACATTTATAATAACATGGGCTATGATGAAGTAGAAATATATGGTGGTATAAGCGGGAGAGTTGATCATTTTTTAGCGAATTTAAATTTGATAGCTAAATATGATTTTTCGATTAGAGATGATAGACATTATATTTATCTTCTAAAAAAAGGAAAACATGAAGTGAAAAATTTTAAATAATACGTTTCATTTTTTGCGATAGAAGATGTTTATGGATTAACGCTAAAAGGATTTAAATTCAATTTAGATAATTATAATCTAGGCACTAATGATTCTTTATGTGTTTCTAATGAAGGAAGTGGATTAGTAGAGTTCACAAAAGGGAAATTATTAGTAGTTATTAGTGATGATCGAGATTAGTAACAAAAATCTATAAACAACATTATTTGGAGGACTATTATATGAAAAAATTTTTTATATTTATATCTATATTATTATTAAATGTTTTGCTAGTTGGATGTTCAAGTTTGTTCCCTTCTGGCGTTAATACAACAAGAGAATTCTTAACTAGAACTCCGGCTATAACAACAACGAACTTTTCAATCGATGAAGAAAAGGTAATTTCTGATCTTTATAAGAAAATATATGACTCATTATATGATGAGGTGAAGCAACAAGTAATAGACGATATAGCTGAGGAAAGATTTGAACAGCTTTACAGTTCTGTTATTGTGACACTTCTTGAAGAGATAGATGCAGGGAACATAAATGTCTCAGCGGCTTCAGTCATTGATATGATTTTAGCTATTGAAGCTAATCAAGCAAATTCTGTTTTAGGAGTTAGAAATTTAAATCAGAATAATGTAGTACAAGCCGTGGGATCTGGAGTCATTTATAAGAAAGATGGTAATAGATACTATGTTTTAACTAATAACCATGTGGTTGAGGACGGAACGAGCTTTACGGTGGCTTTTGAAGATGGTAAAGAGATAGTGGCTACATTGCGTGGCGTGGATGAATTAGTTGATTTAGCCGTTTTATATTTTGAATCTTCAGATAGTTTTCCAGTTGCTAAGTTTGGAGATTCAAGTAAGATAAAAAAAGGTGAATTAGTTATTGCGGTTGGTCACCCTTCGGGATTTGACTATTTCGGTTCAATGACTATGGGAATAATTTCTGGGTTGAACAGATATTTTGATATTGATAATGACGATGTTAAAGATATGTTCGTTGGCTATATCCAGCATGATGCGGCAATTAATTCTGGTAATAGTGGTGGAGCATTGTTTAATTTAGCTGGAGAGTTGATTGGAGTTAATGTTATAAAACTAACCTCAGTTGATATTGAAGGAATGGGTTTTGCAATTCCTTCTAATTTAGTTAGTGCAATTGTAAACGACATTGAATTATACGGATATTCTATACAAAAACCAGTTTTAGGAATTCGATTTGTTGATATAAAATCTAATGAAGCTTATTTTATTACGAATAACATTATTCTCCCAGAGGGGTTAACTGAAGGATTCTATATTATAGAGGTTGAAGTTGGGAAAACAATGGAAGACTATCTTCTGCCAGGGGATATAGTTATTCAAATAGGAAGTGTTGTGATTGGGTCAACAACCCAATTTGTTGAGGAATTTTCGGTATATAGAGTTGGAGACCTTATAGATGTTGTTGTTATAAGAAACGGTGAAACAATCGAAATAAAAGATATTGAATTAAAGGCAGCTAAATAATGAAAAAGTTATTAATATTAGTAGTTTCTGTATTGGCTGTTTTTACTGCTATCTATACCGTTTCAGGCCTAGAAACTACATCTACTGTAACAACCAATGATTATACCCAATTTGATACAACTCAAGGAAATCTTGGCTATTTTACTGATTATAATGAATATTTATCAAGCTTATATGCTCAAGTTTATGACGATATATATGAAGATATTTATAACGAAATCATGTTAGATATAGATGCTGAGTTTTATGAAGAAATCTATTCTTTAGTAGAAAGTAAAACTGATGAATTTCTAAATAGTGAAGAAATTTCTGTTTATATTGATGATTTTCAACAGGCAATATATAATACTGTAAATGTTGCGAAAAACTCTGTATATGCGATTATAAGCTACTTAGGAACCGAAGCTAAAGGCATTGGGTCAGGTGTGGTATATAAATATAATCAAGATACAAATGAGTATTTCTTGATTACTAATTATCATGTTGTTGAAGAAGGAAACAATTTTTCAATTGTTTTTTCTGATGAAAGTGAATACGTAGGAACTTTAATTGGTTTTGATACTGAAGTTGATATTGCTATTCTAAAATTTTCAGCTGAAGATAAGACTAACATTACCGTTTCAACTCTTGGGGATTCTCAGAATTTAACAAAGGGATCTTTTTTGGTAGCTGCTGGTAATCCTCGAGGACTTGATTTTTATGGGTCAGTTAACTTAGGCATTATATCTGGCTTAAACAGAAAAATTGACAGTAATCAATATGTTGATTATATTCAACATGATTCAGCTATAAATCCCGGAAATAGCGGTGGACCTGCTTATAATTTTAATGGGGAAGTCATCGGTATAAATGTTGCTAAATTCGCAAATACTGAAATCGAAGGAATGGGTTTTGCTATACCAATAAATTTAGTAAAAAGAATTATTGAAAGAATAGAAAATAATGATTGGTTATATGACACTATTATGCCTAGATTAGGGGCTAATTATTATGATGTTGTTGAGTATCTGGATAATGGATTTGTTTCTCTCACAAACTTAACTATTAACGGTAATTTGATTACTGAGCCACTTACATTAGCTCTTCCTAGTAGTATAAATAATGGGTTTATAGTTTCGAAAATTTTAGATAGTTCAACATTGTCTTCATCGGCTATTAAAAGTGGAGATTTAGTTGTTAAAATTGATGATTTTACAATAATAGATAACCAGTCTTATTACGATTATATGTATGCTAATCATGAAGCTGGCGATGTAGTAGTTATTTACTATTATGAATTGAATCATGATAATTTAGAATATAATTCGACGCTAAAAAGTATAGAAGTTACTTTAAAATAAAAAGAAAAAAGCAGATATAATCTGCTTTTCCTTTTGTATTCGGTTAAAAATTAAGCTCTTTGTACTTTACCGGACTTTAATGCTCTAGCAGAAACGTATACTCGTTTTACTTGACCATCTTCGTCAATAATTCTTACTTTTTGCAGGTTAGCTTTCCATTGTTTTTTTGTAGCGTGCAAAGAATGCGAACGGTTGTTACCAGTCATAAATTTTTTACCTGTTACACTGCATACTCTAGGCATGATATCACTCCGTTTCTGTTAAGATTTCAGCATTACTATTTTATCATATATACATAAAAATGCAAGAAAAATATTATTAATTTTGAGAAAGCGTTGAGTATATTCAAAATTATTGCTTTTTTAAGTACTGTGTGTTATAATGCTATTGCTTTTTTTCGAGAATTAAAACTAGTCTATCAAGAAAAATCTACTTAAATTAAAGGAGTTTTTGAAAATGTCTATAAACCAAATTGATGGCAAATTATTTAGAGATTTAGTAATAAATGGTAGTGTAAAATTAAGAAATAATATGAATAGAATAAATGATTTAAATGTTTTTCCAGTTCCAGATGGCGATACAGGTTCTAATATGTCTGCGACGATGTCTGCTGGAGCAAATGCAATAAGAAATAGCGAAGAAACATCCATAGGGAAAGTTGCTAAGGCTTTAGCTAGAGGCATGTTAATGGGTGCTAGAGGAAACAGCGGCGTTATTTTATCACAGTTATTTAGCGGTATTGCTAAAGGTTTAGTTGATATCGATATAGTTAACGTGGAAGATTTCTCATTTGCTCTTAGAAGTGGGGTTGAACAAGCTTATTCAGCTGTTATTCACCCTGTTGAAGGAACAATGCTAACAGTATCACGTGAAGGCGCTGATGAAGCGATTTCTGTGTATGGCGATGTTGATGATTTTGAAGAATTATTTGATTTATATATTAAAGAACTATATAAATCACTTGAGAATACACCTGAATTACTTCCTGTATTAAAAGAAGTAGGAGTTGTGGATTCAGGTGGTGCGGGATTTATTGAAATTATTGAAGGCATGAGAGATGCTATGCTTGGCAAGTTTTATGAAGATAAACAAGAACCTACTAATGATTATAAAGTTGATTTAACTAATTACAAGCATCAAGAAGGCGAAGATTTTGGATATTGTACAGAATTTATTATGCAAATTGAAAAGATGACAGAGTTTTCACAAAAGGAATTTACGGAAATGATATCACCTTTAGGTAATTCACTTGTAGTGGTACAAGATGAGAATATTCTAAAAGTTCATATCCATACGCAAACACCTGGTGATGCATTAAATTTAGCTCAACATTTTGGATTTTTTGTAAATCTTAAGATAGAAAATATGAATTTACAACATACTGAAGTATTGATTCACCAAGAAGTTGAAAATCAAGACCAATGTGGTTGTGGGCATGATCATAGTTTATCTGTTGCTCCTAAAATTAAGAAAAAATATGCAATTGTTGCTGTTGTTAATGGGAAGGGCTTGAAGGATACATTTATAGAAATGGGTTGTGATTATATAATTGATGGTGGTCAAACAATGAATCCATCTGTTGAAGACTTTATAAAAGCAGTAGAATCTATAAATGCTGATCATATTATTATAATACCAAACAATAAGAATGTTATGCTTTCTGCTGAAACTGCAAGAGATATGATTGAAGATAAAGACGTATATGTTTTAAAAGCAAAAACTGTAGCACAAGGATATTCTGCTTTAACAATGTTTGATGCTACACAAGAAATCGATATGAACATTGAAGAAATGAATGAATATTTAAATAAGGTTAAAACTGGAGAAGTTACTTTTGCGATTAGAGATTCTAAAAATAACGGAATAGAAATTAAGAAAGATGACTTTATGGGTATTTTTGATGGCCAAATTATTAACACTAACCCTAATCGATTAATTGTTGTTAAGGACTTAATATCAAGAATGGCCGATGAGACTTCAGAAATTATGACTATAATGTATGGAAAAGATGTTGAGCAAACAGAAGTCGATGATTTAGTTGATTTCATAAATGAAGAGTATGGTCTTGAAGTTGATATAATTAATGGTGGTCAAGAAATATATTCGTATATAATTTCAGTAGAATAATTTATCAAAGGGGTATTGTTAGATACTCCTTTTTTTTATATAATAAAATCAAACAAATTAAGAGGGTACTATGGAATTAAAAGATGTTTCTGAAATTGGAAAAGTTACATTAGAAAAACTTAATAAATATAATATAAACAGTGTCGATGACTTGCTTTTTAGTTTTCCAACTAAATATCAAATTAATTCTTTAGATAGCAGAGAAGATATAGTTTTAGATAAAACATTGACTTTAAAAGTTGAGGTTATAAATAAACCAAAACTCTATTATATACGCAAAAAACTTACGAAATTATCAATAAATGTTCTAATAGGTAATTTGAAATTTATAGTGGTTATATTTAACAGAGAGTTTTTATCTGGGTCAATTCACCCGGCAAATAAAATTGTTATAACCGGAAAATTTCTAAAAAATTTTAATACATTTTCTGCTAGTAATATAGTGCTTTTTGATAATTTCAAAGAAGGCATAATCCCTATATATAATATAAAAGATATATCAGAGCATAGAATAAGAACATCGATAAGAAATATACTAAATGAATCATATAAATTGACAGATATTTTACCAGAGTATATCATTAGTAAGCATGGCTTTAAAAACATTAACCAAATAATCAAGATAATTCATATTCCAGAAAAAATTACCGATGTAATAGAAGCAAAAAGAAGAATGGCTTATGAAGAGTTCTTGCTTTTTGCAATCCGAGTTGAAGCAATAAAGAAACTCAATCAGAGGTTAATTACACCAGTAAAGCATTATGATATTGAACAAGTAAGAAGATTTATAGCATCATTACCTTTTGAATTAACAGATGATCAAAAAAATGTAACAAATGAAATATTTAAAGATTTTAAGAAGAATACAAGAATGAATAGATTGTTACAAGGGGATGTTGGTTCAGGTAAAACAATCATTTCTATCATTAGTTCACTTGCGGTTGTTTCGGCGAAATATCAAGTCGCTGTATTAGCGCCAACGCTTGTATTAGCTAAACAACATCTTAATACATTCACTAGTTACTTAAATAGTTTTGGATTAAGAATAGAGCTTTTGACTAGTGAAATAATTGGGCAGAAAAGAGATATGCTTCTTGAAGACATTAAAAAAAGTGAGATAGATATTGTAATAGGTACGCATAGTTTATTACAAGAAGGAGTTATTTTCAATAATTTAGGGTTTGTGGTAATTGATGAACAACAACGTTTTGGTGTAGAACAAAGAAAAATAATTAGAGAAAAAGGAGTGTATCCTGACGTTTTAATGATGAGTGCAACACCGATACCAAGAACTCTAGCAATATCGATATTTGAAAACACTGATGTGTCTGTTATTAAGCAAAAACCTAGTAACAGAAAACTAATTAAGACAGAAATAATTGATTTTGAAAATATTGAATCTGCCTTTAAAACAATTGATAAAGAACTAACAAAGAATAGACAGGTTTATGTGATTTGTCCTTTAATTGAAAGTGTTGAAAACAAAAATCAAATATCTATAGATGAAGCTGAAAGAATAATATCTAGAAGATTTAAAACCGCTAAAACAACTATATTACATGGCAAAATGTCAGACCAAGAAAAAACTGATATTATTATGAAATTTGGTGCGAACCAAATAAATATTCTTATATCTACAACAGTCGTAGAAGTTGGTGTGAACATTGAAAATGCTTCAACCATGATTATATTAAACGCCAATGTGTTTGGATTAGCTCAACTACATCAACTAAGAGGTAGAATTGGCAGAAATGACTATGATGCTTATTGTTACCTGGTTGTAGATGATTATGTTAAAGAGAAAGATAGATTGGACGTTTTAGAGAAAACGAATGATGGATTTAAGATTAGTGAACATGATTTATTATTAAGGGGTCCTGGTGAAGTGTTTGGTTTTGCACAATCGGGCATACCGAATTTTCGCTATGCAAATTTAATTAGTGATGAAGTGTTAAGAAAACTAGCATTTGATGATGCTAAAACAGTTATAACAACTTCGGATATAGTATCAAAAAAACTTGTAAACAAGGTTTTAAAAACAATTGAATCTTATAATTTAGATTAATATATGATATAATTTTTAGACAGAGGTGTTAACGATGATTAAAATTGGTGTAGATGCAATGGGCGGAGACTACGCTCCAAAAGAACAAATACTTGGGTCAATGATGGCTATAAAAAAAATACCAGATATAGAAATTAATCTTTATGGTGATAAAGATGTTATTTCACAATACCTCACTGATTCAACAAGAATAAATGTAATAGATGCAAAGTACGCAATACCAATGGGAGAAAAGAATCCTATTCAAGCTATAAAAACACATAAAGATTCTTCAATGGTGGTTGCTTTATCTAGTTTGAGAACAGACGAAAATGATGCAGTTGTATCAAGTGGGGCAACTCAAGCTTTAATAGCTGGTGCCCATATTTTGGTAAGAAGAATGAAAGGGTTTAAAAGGACAGCTATAGCTCCTCTTTTGCCTCGTATAGATGGTGGTCATACAATATTGCTTGACGCCGGAGCTAACTTGAGCATCAAACCGGAATATATGTTGCAACAAGCATACTTTGCGAAAATATATGCGCAGAAAATACTTAGTATTCCTGATCCAAAAGTGGGGTTAATTAACATTGGTACTGAAGATGGTAAAGGAAGAGAGTTTGATCAAGAAGTTTTTGAATTGTTCAAAAACACTGAACTGTTTACTTTTTATGGAAATGTTGAACCTAAAGTCGTCTTTGATCCGCCTTGCGATATTCTTATTAGCGATGGATTTACCGCTAACATTGTAATGAAATCTGTAGAAGGTGCCGCTAAGGGAATTGGGAAATTATTGAAAAAGAATTTAAAAAGTAGTTTTTTAGGAAAGATTGCAGCTTTGCTAGCTCGTAAGAATTTATCAAACTTCAAAAAAGAAGTGTCAGCTGAAGAAATTGGCGGAGCTGTTATTTTTGGTCTTTATAAACCGGTTATAAAAGCACAAGGCGCTTCTAAGGAATATGGTTTTTATAATGGAATTCGTCAAGCAGCTAATGTTGTTAGAGAAAGAGTTTTTGAAACTGTAAAAGAATATATTGATTCTCAAAAGGAATTAGAAGATGAGTAAAAATATAAAAGAATTAGAAATGATGTTTGATTTAAAGTTTAAAAATTATCAACTATTAGAAAGAGCATTAACCCATTCTTCATACGCCAATGAAAACGGATGTCTTAGCAATGAAAGATTAGAGTTTATTGGCGATGCTGTTATTGATTTAATTGTTGGTAAATTTTTCTATGATAATATCCCAGAATCTGAAGGGATATTAACAAAAAAGAGAGCACAAGAAGTGTGTGAAGATGCTTTATATAATTACGCAAAGTCTTTTAATTTAGGTGATTATCTTATGTTAGGTAAAGGTGAAGAGCAATCTGGAGGAAGAGAGAAACCAGCTCTTTTAGCAGATGCTTTTGAAGCTTTTGTTGGTGCTATTTATGTTGACAGTGGTCTGAAAGAGGTATATAAAGTAACTGAAAAAGTTGTTTTTCCAGTTATAATAAATAACTTACATAAAGAAGATAATGATTATAAAAGCAAATTACAAGAGTTGCTACAATCAGATAAAAGAAGTTTGAAATATGAAATAATATCAGAGTCTGGACCTCCACATGATAGAGTATTTGTAGCTAGAGTCTATATGGATGAAAGTATTATAATGGGCGAAGGTAAAGGCAAAAGTAAAAAGGAATCAGAACAAAATGCAGCTTTTGCTACTTTACAAAAATTGGCTAATAATAAGGAAAAGTAGGTTATTCTATGGAAGTATTAATCTTAAAAAAGATGATTAGTGAAGGGATTGTTGATTTTGATAAGCTCTTAAAGAAAACATATAAAGATTTAGGTTTAACTGAGTTAGAAGCTTTTTTATTAATGGAACTAAACAATCTGAAAAATAAAGATATCCATTTTGTTACTCCAAAAATATTGACAAAGAAACTGACGATTAAAGAAGAAGAAGCTATATCATTAATGGATGGTTTAATGCAAAAAAAATATCTTAATTTCGTATTAGTTAAGAGCGAAAATGGTAAGCAGAAGGAAAGTTTTGACATTGATTCAACATATCGTAGGATTTTAGAGTACTATCAAACTAAAATTCTTGATGAAATGATGACTTCTGAAAATGAATATGACACTTTGGAAGATGAAATAGTCGAATTGCTTGAAAAAAACTTTCAAAAACAAATTAAACCATTAGAAGTTGAAATAGTTACAAAATGGATTCATGAGTTTAAGTATACTAAAGAAGACATAAAAGATGCAGTTTTTACTGCAATTAAAGCAAATAGATATTCTATAAGCTATTTAGATACTGTTTTACTTAAAAAACGCCAAGTTAATCAAGATGTAAAAGTCAAAAAAACCGGCAAGAAGAAATCTCAAGTTTTAAAAGAATTCTTAGAGTCTTGACAAAAAAACAAGTAATTGCTTTAGAAGTTTATGATGAAATAACAAAATTATTCCCGAATGCCGGTTGTGAATTAAATTATAGAAAAAATCATGAGTTACTAATTGCAATTATGTTAAGCGCACAAACTACAGATCAATCAGTAAATAAAGTTACGGAAAATCTATTTAGTAAATATTTAAGTTTAAGTGATTTTGCTAATGCAGATATTAGTACTTTGGAGAATGATATAAAACATTTGGGTTTATATCGTAATAAGGCTAAAAACATTAAAACAATGGCTAATATAGTATTGTCAGAATTTTCAGGAGAAATCCCAAATACTCAGGAAACACTTGAATCATTACCAGGAGTAGGCAGGAAGACAGCGAATGTTTATCTTGCTGAGTGGTATCATATTCCTCGGATTGCTGTTGATACTCATGTTAGTCGGGTATCGATTAGATTAGGATTTGCAAAACTAGGTTCTTCACCTAAAAAAATCGAAGACAATTTAATGAAACTATACCCAAAGCAATCATGGATATCATTACATCATAAATTTATTTTTTTTGGAAGATATTTTTGTACTGCAAGAAAGCCAAATTGCAAAAATTGTCCGATTATTCAACATTGTAAAAAGCCAGAACTATAAATGTTCTGGCTTTTTTTATCGCTTTCTAGCGTAAAATGTGTAATCCGTTTTCTGAATAATGAATTTATTCAAATAAAAAATCTTTATTTTTTATAAAATATGATTTATAATTTGTAGTGTTCAAAATTAAACATAAACCAAAAGGAGAATACTATGAATGAGATTTTAATTCGTGAACTAGCTAGAAGAAGGAGTGCTTGTTGTCAATTCTATTATGCAAGCATAGGACAAACGCTTAAGAAAAAGAGATTGGAACTAAAGATGACACAAGAAACGTTGGCAATAGGTATTTGCTCAAATACTTATTTGTCTAAGATTGAAAACAATCAAATTGTTGTTAATCGAGAACACTTATACCTAATAATGGAAAGAATGGGTATGGATATGGAAACCATTAGGTTTCCAGAAGAAATCATTGAATATCTTGAAAAGTCAATAGAATTATTTTTCTATAAAGATATCGAAGCATATAAAGAACTGTTTGAAGAGGTTAGTAAGTATCAGTTTTCCATATTATTACAAATTATTAAATTAGGATACTATACTTTAATTGAAGACTATGAAAATGGGAAGTTAGTATACTCAGAAATTTTCAAGTACTTACAATCACTAGAAGAATTTGGTTTTACTGTTTTTTTAGTGTATGCTAGTATTTTTAATGTAACATTTAATGATTATAAAAATGCAAGATTCATTCTTGAGAGAATTGGGAATCGTATTTATAATGATGAAATGTTATATGGATTAGTAAATTATAGTAGATATTTGGTTTATGGAAATTTGAATCTACAAGTTACAAGTACTGAATCAGGTAATATTGCTTTAAATATATTTAACAAGCATTCTAATATAAAAAGAGTCAATGAGTACTTTTTATGGAGAGATATATTTACAGCTTATGAAGGTGACTATAATGATGAAAATTTCAAACCATGTGTTTTGAAAAACATAGATAATAAAAATATAAATTATTATCTTACGGTTTTAGCATCTTGTAGTGAAGAACCAGAAATTTACTTGAATAATCTAGTAGAAGAAGGTTCTGGATATTTGTTAGGCTTATTTGTAAAGGCTAGACATTATCTAATTAATGATAAACAAGAAGAATTTAAAGAGATTTATAATAAGATAAATACATTGCACTACCAACTAGAATCAAAAATAGATTATGCACATATTTTGAAATTAATGAAAAACAAAGAAGAAACTATGCTTAAGGATTACTTAATTAATTATGTTTTAGATCAAACAATGGCCAAACAAAATATATATTTCACTAAAATCGTTACTGTATCTATTTCGAATATTTTAACCGATAAAAAAAGATATAAAGATGCTTTAATTTATCGAGAAAAATTTGAAGATTTCAAATCAGCGCTTCAATTATCAAAACAAGTATCTATTCTTAAATAATAAGTAACATATATAAATAAAAGTCATACTTAGAAGAAAAGAGTCCGTTAAAGTGGGCTATTCAATCTATGTATGACTTTTCGATTTTTATAACAAATCAGTAATTTTTTTTGCTAGATTCAAATAAATAATACCAGGCATATCCGTTTCATCACAAATTATCTTGTTGTATTTTGTTATTGGAAGTGTTGCTAAAAGTTCAACTAAAAGTTCATCAGCAACTCTTTTTCCGCCATCCTTGCCAAATATGTAATGGAACTCATTGTTAACTTCGTAGTAAGACATGTTTTCGATTACTCCGATAACATCTTGTGATAAATCTCTTGCAGCGTATCCAGCTTTTATAGCGATATGAGCGGCACTTTCTTGAGGTGTAGTTACGATTACCATTTTTGCATCTTCACTAAAATTCTTGAGATCCATCATTATATCTCCAGTTCCTGGTGGTAGATCAACTAAGAAGTAATCAATATCCTCGTTCCATAGAGTGTCTTCAAAAAATAACTTTAATACTTTCCCTAACATAGGGCCTCTAAGCATTAATGCTCTTTTTTCGTCAACTAGATACTCAGTTGAAACCATTTGAATTCCATCCTTTTCAAAAGGATAGATTTTGCCGTTTTCATCACCCATCAATCTGTGATTTGTTGCATTAAATATTTTCGGCATATTCGCCCCATATACATCTGCGTCAATAATACCTACTTTTTTTCCTAAACGAGTTAATGCATAGGCTAAATTTGCTGTAACAGTTGATTTTCCAACACCACCCTTACCTGAGGCTATTAGTAATGTTTTAGAGCTTTTATTTCTTAATTTTCTTTTTGTGAATTCGATTTTAACACCGGAATATCCCAAATCTAATTTTACAATTTTAGCAACATCTCTTGTAATTTGTTTAGTTGTGTTAGGTTCTTTATCTCCAACTTCAATAATCATAATTACTGCGTTATTTTCATCAATTCCAACATGCTTAATACTGTCATTATCTTTTAGTTTTTGATTGATACTTGGATCAATCACTTCATTTACTTTGTTTTTAATTAGTTCAATTTTATCCATCAAATTACTCCTTTACTTTTGTCCTGTTTAATTATAACTCATTTTCATAGTTTTTGAAACAGATTTGATTTTTGATGCACGAAAACCGTGTATATTTTTCTTGACAATTAATATATAAAAAAGTATAATTGATGTGCTGTGATGAGGTGATGAAATTGAAATGGACAATTCATGAACTTATTAAAAAAGCGAAAAATGATAATTTAATAGAAGAAAAAATTGATTTAAGAAGTTTCTTGAAAACTGAGTATGAAGATTTAGTTGACATCCGTGATACCTTTGTTTTTGGCGAATACGATTATTACTATGATGAAAATGTATTTGTTTTTAATTTACATATTAATACTACATTAATCATGTTGTGCTCAATTACGTTAAAAGAAATACCGGTTAAATTAGATTTTGAAACACAACTTAATTTTTCTGTTAATTATATTGATGATAATACTCATATTATCGAAGGAATTACAATTGACTTAAACCCTTATATTTTCGCTGAAATTCTTATAGAAAAACCTATGAGAGTCATATCCAAAGGTGCAAAAATTGAATTTGAAGACGAGAATGTAATCTTGACTGAAGAAGAAAAAGAAGAAGACAATCCATTTACAAAATTAAAAAAATAAGGAGGGTATCAACATGGCTGTACCACAAAGAAGAATTAGTAAAACGCAAAAAAGAAAAAGAAGAACACACTTTAAGTTACACGCACCAGCAATGGCTGTATGTCCAAACTGTGGCGAATTGACATTATCACATCAAGTTTGTAAATCTTGTGGATATTACAAAGGAAAATTGGTAATCGAACCAAAACCAGAAAAAGAAGCTGAATAAAAGAAAAGATACGTTGAAATTTCAACGTTTTTCTTTTGCCTTTATGTTATAATGAATTTGGTGATAAATTATGGAAAAACACATACCTGTACTATTAGAAGAAACTATTAATCTAATGAATATTAAACCAGATGGCATATATGTTGATATGACTTTAGGTGGCGGCGGGCACTCAGAGGTCATTTTAGAAAAACTTAAAACGGGAAAACTTTATGGTTTTGATCAAGATATTTTCGCTATTAATAAAACATCGGAAAGATTAAAACGATTTAAGAATTTCTCCGCTATTAATACTAATTTTATAAACGCTAAAGAAACTTTAAAAAATCTTGGCGTAGAAGAAGTTGATGGAATAATCTTTGATTTAGGCGTGTCTTCATTTCAGTTTGATATTCCGGAACGAGGATTCTCATACCGTTATGATGCGCCTTTAGATATGCGTATGGATCAAACCGCTGAACTTGATGCCTACCAAGTAATCAATAACTATAGTTTTGATAGTTTATTAAAAGTATTTTTTGAGTATGGAGAAGAAAAATACTCTAAATTTATAGTCAATAATATTGTAAAGAAAAGACAGATTAAACCTATTAACACGACTTTTGAATTAGTAGATATAATCAAAGAGGCACTTCCTAATAAAGAACTTAATAAAAAGGGACATCCTGCAAAAAAAGTATTTCAAGCATTAAGGATTGAAGTCAATCAAGAATTAGTTATTCTTGAACAAGCACTTAAAAACGCGATAGATCTGCTAAAAGACGGCGGAAGGTTAGCTGTTATTACTTTTCATTCTCTAGAAGATAGAATTTGTAAACTTCTTTTTAAAAATTTATCAACAATTGATATTCCTAAGGGATTAGCGATAATCATTGATGAAAAGCCATTAATTCGTTTAGTGAATAAAAAAGTTATTACCGCAGATGAAAAAGAACTGCAAAACAATAACAGAGCACATAGTGCTAAACTGCGTGTGGTTGAAAAAAATAAAAAATAGTTATTGACATTAAACCTTCGTTTATGATATCATATTTTTGCGTCAATAAGCAGGTGTAGTTCAATGGTAGAACCTCAGCCTTCCAAGCTGATTATGAGGGTTCGATTCCCTTCACCTGCTCCATATTGAAAGCATAGGTTTGATACAATTGTATCAGGCCTTTT
>Ga0265294_10002930_pt1 | contig 22154 bp, 18 predicted proteins | sample MunlanPumphouse3_FD_192504 | JGI IMG/M metagenome (GOLD analysis project Ga0265294, IMG submission 192504) | Groundwater microbial communities from a municipal landfill in Southern Ontario, Canada - Pumphouse #3 | ecosystem: Environmental > Aquatic > Deep subsurface > Groundwater | place... | reverse complement strand
AATTTATTTCTCTATAGAATACTTAACTTGGTAAATTTAGTAAAATATTCTACTTTTGTGCAAAAGAAAAAATAAAAAATGATTAAACCTATGAATAATATAATTTTAAGTACTGCTTATTTTCCGCCCATACAGTATATGTCTAAAATATTTAGAAACGATAATGTTTTAATAGAAAAATGGGAAAATTTTGGCAAACAAAGCTATAGAAATAGGGCTAAAATAATGATATCAAATGGAATTATGCAATTAGTAGTTCCCGTCGAAAAAGCCAATAGTAAAATACTTACTAAAGACATAAAAATCACCTATGTAACTAATTGGCAAAAGATTCATTTTCGAAGCATAGAATCTGCCTATAGGAATTCTCCATATTACGAATATTATATAGATGACTTAATGCCATTTTTTGAATATAAAGAGAAATTTTTACTAGATTTTAATCTAAAAATACTAGAGGTACTAATGAATTTAATAGATATAAATAATAATATTAAATTATCTTCATATTTTACAGTACCAAAAATAAATAATATAGTATTAGCTGAAAATAAGGAATATTATGACTTAAGAAATGGTATACATCCTAAAGTATCTAAACAAATTGAAGACAAAGATTTTATTATAAAAGAATATCATCAAACATTTAACGACAGAATGCCTTTTACTCCAAACTTAAGTATACTCGATCTATTATTCTGCGAAGGTCCTAATTCATTAAGCTATTTATAAAAACAGAGGAAGTAATAATACCCCCTCTATTTTATATATATATTCTACATATATACTCTCTTTATACATCCTATATGTACACCCTTATATGTAGTATATATGTGTATTCTTGTGTATTCTATATTTATATTCTAAATATATATTTTATATGCGTATTCTTTATCTATACATACTATATGTGTATTTTCTATATGTATTTATATTATCTTAAAGTAAAAAAAGTATCATTATCTGAGCAGCCAATACCCTTAAAAACATTGTCAAAGGATAAACAGTAGCATAAGAGACTGAAGGTTTATCGTTTCCTGCTAGATTATTTGCATATTGCAAAGCCACAGGGTCAGTAGTACTCCCAGCTATTAGTCCCATTAGGGAGAAAAAATCTGTTTTATATACAAGTTTAGAAATAAAACCTACAATTAATAGTGGTACTACTGTTATAATAAAACCATATAGTATCCACATATAACCTCCTTTATTTATAATTGTATCTACAAACCCTTCTCCAGCGCCAAGTCCAACACAGGCCAAGAATAATGATATACCAATTTCTCTAAGCATTAAATTTGCACTAACTGTAGAATAAGTCACTATTTTAAAATGTGAACCAAATCGTCCCATCAGAATAGCTATAATAAGTGGACCACCAGCCAAACCTAATTTAACTGGTTGAGGCATACCTGGAAAAACGACAGGAATACTTCCTAATATAATACCTAGTGCTATACCAGTAAATATTGCAACCAAATGAGGTTTCTTCAAATTTATACTCGAATTACCTAATAACTTAGTAATATTTGCAATCGCGCTTTTACTACCTACAGCTACAACTCTATCTCCTACTTGAAGAGCAAGACTTGGATTAGCTACCAAATCTAAACCAACTCTATTGACTCTAGTAACATTTACCCCAAAAGAATTTCTTAAATTTAAGAAACCTAAAGTCTTACCATTAAGACTAGGCTTTGTTACAACAATTCTCTTTGAAATAAGATCTGTATCATATTTTTGCCATTCTTCATAATCCATATTTATACGTTCCCCTATAAATGCTACAATAGAATCAACATCTTCTGCTGAAGTAACTACGAATAATTTATCTCCCTCTTGAATTTTAATCTTTGGAGAACCCATCTCTATTTCATCTTCATTATGAAGTACCCTTGAAACTACAAATTTTTTATTAATAAACTTCACTATATCATAAATAGTTTTCCCATAAACACCTGGATTAGTAACTTTTACCGAAATTAATTCAGCAGCTTTATCATCATCCTTATTCATGCTATCAACACGTGTTGCCTCTTTTGTAATATCAACTCTAAAAATATTCTTAAAGAGAATTATACACATAATTATACCCACTACACCTAAAGGATAGGCTACAGCATAACCCATTGCAATAGAATTATCATTTATTCCATTATTTTCAACAAATGCCTGTTGAGCAGCACCTAAACCAGGAGTATTAGTTATGGCTCCTGACATCACGCCAACCATTGATGCCATATCTTCACCGGATAATATCTGTATTATCCATGTTGTTAAAACGCCCAATATTACTACGAGTAAAGCCATTAAATTTAATGACATACCTCCCTTTCTAAAGGATGAAAAAAAACCAGGTCCCATCTGAAGACCAACCGAGAAGACAAACAAAATAAGACCAAATTCCTTTAAAAAATGTAATGAACCAGGATCCATTTTTAAGCCAAAATGACTAAACAGAATTCCCATAAACAATATCCATGTTGAACCTAAAGAAATACCTCTTATTGAAAATTTTCCTAATAAAATTCCAACTGTTATAACTAATGATATAATCATTATGGAATGACCTACACCATTACCCATAAATAAATTAATTAACCAATCCATATATATTATATTTTAATTTTTAGTCTCTGCCCTGGTTTTATTTTTGCAGAATGACCTAATCTATTCCATTGTTTTATATTATCAGCCGAAATACCAGGATATTTTCTAGCTATAGTCCACAATGACTCTCCACTTTTTACTATATAAATAACTGAACCATCTGCTGTAGTGGCAGCATTAGGAGCACTTCTACTATTACTTACCCTAGTGTAATTACCATATTTTCTATATTTTAATGCTAAATTTTGAGAAATATAAAGTACTAACTTTTGGTTAAGCCTAATTGTCATATGTCTATTAAGATTATTCCAATATCTCAAATTTGTCAATGAAACATTAAATCTTCGTGAAATAGTTCCTGGAACATCTCCGCGTCTTACTCTATATACATATCTAACTTTATTACCAGCTGAAGAAGATATAAATTTTATTCTATTTCTAGGATCAGCAGTCCTTATTTTATCATTAAAATACTTAGATCTATTGTAAGCAAAAATAGTGTCCTGATTATCAATAAAATTATTTACATAATCATAAGGTAATTTTAATGAATAACTATGTCCATATCCAGCAGGAATGATATTAAGTTTATATTCAGGATTTAAATCAGACAACTCATCAATGGACACATCCATCACTTTAGATATTTGTTCAAAATTCACACTTTCACTAAGTACAATAGTATCACACATAGGAGGTATTACTGATCTTGATTCAGGTATTCCATGTTCTTTATAATAATTAAAAGTATACATAGCAGCAATAAATGCAGGAACATAGCCCCTTGTCTCTCTAGGAAGATGATAATATATGTCCCAATAAGTCTTTTTACCCCCACCTGTTCTCCTTATAGCTTTATTCACATTACCAGGTCCACAATTATAGGCCGCAATAACCAAAATCCAATCGTCGTACATGGAATATAAATCTTTTAGATAACGAACTGCTGCCTTAGTTGAAATCACTGGATCCATCCTTTGATCTACAAAAGAATTAATTTCAAGATGATACATTCTTCCAGTAGCATACATAAATTGCCATAAGCCACATGCCCCAGCTCGGGATCTGGCCTTGGGATTTAAAGCACTTTCTATTACAGGAAGATATTTAAGTTCTAAAGGCATACAATTGGCATCTAATTCTTCTTCAAATATGGGGAAAAAATATTTTGAGGCACCTAACATACCAGCAACCTGCATTCTTCTTTTAGTTGTATAAAGCTCTATATAGCTCTTTACTATCTCATTATAGGACAAAGGTACAGCTGAGTATAATGAATCAAGTCTTGAAAGATATGTTGAATCACTACATATTACAATAGGTCCCATCTCTAACTCACTAGTATCTTGTAATAATTTTTTATTGTAACTATCTAAATACCAACTTTTATAATAATAATCTAATTTATCAACGAAAGAACCATCTACCTTTTTTGTATAGATAGAATCCAACAATAAGCTATCATTTTTAACTATGTTTATATCTAAATTTACACTACTATAATTATCAAAATTAACCGGAAAGGCTAAAACAGGAAATAATAAAGTTAATAAAAACAAATTATTTTTTATTTTAAAAGACATAATAATATTTTAAAAGGTTAAAGCAATACTAGCACCCACAGTAGTTCCCGAAGTGGAAGAATAAGTTGAGGCTGGACGCAAATTCAAACTTAAATTATCATTTATTTCAAAATTATAAAAATGAGCAAATACACATGCATCTATTATGTTTAATGCATATATACCAGCCATAACGATATAACACAAATCCCTATTTCTCTTAAAATTCGTGCGTTTATTATTAAATATTGTCATAAATCTTTCATTCAAATCGGGATTTTGAGTGAGCAATTCTTTCCAAGTAGTCTTTCCTGCTAAAGGAATAGATTCCCAAGCAGGATCATCTGGATAGGGAGCTTCTGAATCTTCTTTCAAGGCTTCTATATATTTATACATATCAAAATAAGAAGCTCTATAATCTTTATACTTTGAGTTGTTCCAAGTGATACCATAGTAAGTGGCAGCCATACCTCCGTAAAGTATGGGTAATTTCCAATATTGTTTATTGTATATCTGTCCTAAACCAGGAATTAGAGCAAGCAATGTAGCTTTATGAGGAGAATGTATTTTTAAAATTTTAGAAGTTTTATCCTTCTTTACCTCATCCCTATCTGTTTTATTATTGACAAAAAGACCTAAAAACCCTTTCTTTTTTATTATAGTATCATTTTGTGAAACTATAGTATCATTTTGTGAATAGAAATTATTTCCTTTACTCTTCAAAAAAGAGTTAAGATTATTAGAATTCACAAACTGGGCCATCATTGTTTGAGTAAATAGCATCGTTATTATGATTAATATTAAATTTTTCAATTTAGTTTGTCTAATAATTCAACAATTTTTTCTAATTCATTATCAGATTTAAAAGGAATAACAATCTTTCCTTTTCCATCACTATTTCTTCTAAATTTGACACAAGTATTTAAACATTTTGAAAGTTGATCTTGCAATTCAGAATATATTCCAATTTCCTCTTTATTATTTTTATTTATTTTTTCTGCCTTTTCTTTGTCATTATTTGATAACTCATGAATAATTTCTTCAACTTTTCTAACTGAAAACTGATAGTGTATTATTTGCTCAAAGATCATTTGCATCATTTCTGGATCAGAGATTCCCAATAAAGCACGAGCATGTCCCATAGAAATTTTAGATTCCTTTACTGCCTTCTTAATATTATCTGGTAATTTAAGTAATCTAAGATAATTAGTTATAGTGGTACGTTTCTTACCTACCTTTACACTAAGAGCATCCTGGGTATATCCACAATCATCAATAAGAGTCTGATATGAATCTGCAATCTCTATTGAATTTAAATCCTGTCTTTGTATATTTTCCACCAACGCCATTTCCAAAGTAGTCGTAATGCCACTATCTAATACATAAGCTGGAATTTTATCTATACCTGCAATCTTTGATGCTCTATATCTTCGTTCTCCGGCAACTATTTCATATTTTCCAGCATCATTCATCTTTACTGTAATAGGTTGAATCACACCTAAGGATTTTATTGAAGATGCCAATTCCTCTAAAGCCTCTTTATTAAATTCCTTTCTTGGCTGAAAAGGATTAGGAATTATATCTGTTAGAGAAAGCTCCATCATGGAAGAACATGAACCTCCATTTATTGCTATATCATCTTCTATTGCATCTCCAAGCAACGAGCCCAAACCTCTTCCCAAAGCATTCTTTTTTGCCATAAGATTATATTTATTTTATTGTAAATTATTTTTCATTCTTTTTTAAAACTTCCCTAGCTAATTTCATATAATCATCAGCCCCCCTACAAACGGCATCATATAGTATCGCTGGTTTTCCAAAAGACGGAGCTTCTGCTAATTTCACATTACGGTTAATTATAGTATTAAAAACCATTTCTCTAAAATTAGTCCTAACTTCATCTACAACTTGATTAGCTAATCTTTGTCTAACATCATACATTGTAATCAAAAAACCCTCAATTTTAAGTCTAGTATTTAATCTCTTTTGTATAAGTTTTATAGTACTTAATAATTTTCCTAGACCTTCAAGTGAATAATATTCGCTCTGTACTGGAATTATTACGGAATCTGCCGCTGTTAATGCATTAATTGTTATAAGACCAAGAGATGGAGAACAGTCTATAATGATGTAATCATATTCTTTTTTAATAGATTTCAACATATTAGACATTATCTTTTCCCTATTTTTTAAAGTAACCATATCTACCTCTGCTCCAACTAAATTTATATCGGATGGAAGTAAATCTAATTTATTAATTTCTGTTTTAAGGGACACTTCATGTACATCCTTTTTAGAAATAAGGCATTCATATATTGTTTTCCCATCCAAGGATCTTACATCATATCCAAAACCAGAAGTTGCATTACCCTGAGGATCGGCATCAATAAGTAAAATTTTCTGATCTAAAACAGCAAGACTAGCAGCCAAATTAACTGAAGTCGTAGTTTTACCAACACCACCTTTTTGATTTGCAATTGCTATCACTTTTGACATAATAACTTCTTTTTTATATTTCTAATTTTATACATATTATATCCCAGTTTGCAAAGATAAGATAAATACCTTAAATCCGCAAGAACATATTCATTACTATCAAATTAACTATAATAAAATAACTGCGCAAATTCAGATAATAAATAAGTTTCTATATTTTGGTTATATATTCGTTTGTAAAATTACAATATAAATGTCAAGATTTTATTTTTTAAAAGCTATTTTTATTAACAAGTTTTTAGCAAGATGACAATAACTTCTGTATGTTGCTGATTATCTGAGTGTTACACTATTGCCTTTTAAACGTTTGTTTTTATAGAAATAATTGAATTTATTTGTAATTTTACAGCAAAAATATTACATACATGATTAGTTACCTACAAGTAGAAAATTTAAGCAAAAGATTTGGAGAACAATTACTCTTTGAGAATATTTCATTTGGAATAGGAAAAGATAATAAAGTTGCAATTATTGCTCCAAACGGTGCAGGAAAATCAACAATGCTACAAATTATAGCAGACAAGCAAAAGGCAGATAATGGAATAGTCATATTTAAAAATGATTTAAATATTGGATATCTTGAACAAAATCCAGAACTAGATAGTAACAATACCATATTTGAAGAATTATTTAACTCTGATGCTCCCATACTTAAAACAATCAAAAGTTATGAAATAGCTATATCCAAAAATGATTTATCTCAGATGGAAAAATTAATTCCAATAATGGATTCTATTGGAGCATGGGATTATGATAATACTATAAAACAGATTTTATCTGAACTAAAAGTTGAAACCTATGACAAACAAATAGCTCATCTTTCTGGAGGACAAAAAAAACGTGTCGGACTTGCAAAAGTATTAATTAGTAATCCTGATTTTCTAATATTAGATGAACCTACGAACCATTTGGATATAGAAATGACAGAATGGTTAGAAAATTACCTTAATAAATCTAAAAAAACTCTTTTAATGGTAACCCATGATAGATATTTCTTAGATAGAGTATGTAATCAAATTCTAGAATTGGACAATGGTGAGCTTTTTACTTATAATGGTAATTATTCTTACTATCTCCAAAAACGAGAAGAACGTATAAAAGCCTTAAGCTCAAGTGTAGAAAAAGCTCGTAACTTGTTTAAATCAGAACAAGAATGGATGAGACGAATGCCCCAAGCCAGAGCTCATAAAGCACAATATCGCATAGATAAATTTTATAAAATAAAAGAAGCAGCAAGCATAGATTTGAGTACTGAGGCAATAGAATTAGATATTCAAGGAAAAAGACTTGGAAATAAAATACTAGAACTTCATAATGTTAATAAAAGTTTTAAAAATCAAATCATAATAAAAGATTTTTCATATAAATTTGTAAGAGGGGAAAAAATAGGAATTATAGGAAAAAACGGAGTTGGAAAATCAACTTTTTTAAATATTATAACTCAACAAATAGAATCAGATAGTGGAAAAATTGAAATAGGTGAAACTGTTGTTTATGGATATTACAAACAAGATGGTATTTTATTTGATGAAAACGATAAAGTTATAGACATTGTAAAAAATATATCAGAAAGTATAGATTTGGGGAATGGCAAAATAATGTCTGCATCTCAATTTTTAGAATACTTTTTGTTTGATGATAAAAAACAATACTCCTTAGTCAGCAAGTTAAGTGGTGGCGAAAAAAGGCGATTATATCTACTTACGGTATTAATAAAAAATCCAAATTTTTTAATCCTTGATGAGCCAACAAATGATCTTGACATTGTAACATTGAACGTATTAGAGGAATATCTTAAAGGTTTTAAAGGTTGTCTTATAATAGTTTCACACGATCGTTTCTTTACAGATAAAATAGTAGATAGAGTTTTTGCATTTAAAGGAAATGGTTTAATCAAAGATTTTCCTGGAAATTACACCCAGTACAAAAACGAAATGGAGAAGGAGGAAGAAAAATTAAAAAAAACAATAGTTTCTCAAGAGAAAATATTAAAACCTAAACCTTCTAGGAAACAAAACCGCAAGCCCAAATTGACTTACAAGGAACGCTTAGAAATGGAAAGTCTAGAAAAAGAAATGAATACTCTAGACTCTCTAAAAAAAGAAATAGAATATGATTTATCCAGCGGAAAACTTAGTTCCAACGAAATAATTGAAAAATCTCAGAGAATTTCAAAACTTATAAATTTAATTGATGAAAAAGAATTGAGATGGCTAGAATTAAGTGAAATTGAAGAGAAGTAAGAAATTTGAGAAATCTTAAAACTATAAAATATGAATATTATATCAGAAGTCAATTCGTTTTTTAAAAAGAATAAAATTTCTACAAATTCATCATTTATTGTAACAGTAAGTGGAGGTCCAGATTCTATGGTTATGCTTCATGTAGCATTAAGCATGAAATTAAACTTTATTGCTTTACATTGTAATTTCAATCTTCGCGGCAGGGAGTCTGATTTGGATGAAAAACATGTTGATAATTTCTGCAATAAAAATAATATAGAACTTATTAAAACTCATTTTAATACTATAGAATATTGTAAAGAAAGAGGTATTAGTATTGAAATGGGTGCTAGAGATTTACGATACCAGTGGTTTAATAAGATAAAAAAAGAACGAAAAATAGATTATATTTTAATAGCTCATCAATCTAATGACGTCGCTGAAACAATATTCATCAATTTATGTAGGGGAACTGGCATTAGAGGTTTAAGCGGAATAAAAGCTATTAATGGAGATTTAATTAGACCACTTCTTTCAATTTCTCGCAGCGAAATAATGGAATATATCAATAAAAATGATATTAGTTATAGAATTGATTCTTCAAACAACTTAACGAATTATACAAGAAATAAAATACGCCACAAAATATTACCTGTTTGTAAAGAAATTAATCCATCTATTTTAAAAACAATAAACAATAATTGTAAAAATATTAGAGAAGCCGAAAAATTATACGATTATGCCATAAATAATTTTAAAGCTAAAGCAGTATCTTATAGAAATAAGGAGATCCGTTTAGATATAAGCACAATAATTAATTCACCTGCACCTATAACATTATTATTTGAAATACTAGTTTCTTACGGATTCAATAATCATCAATGCGAAGACATAATTGAAGGATCTAAAGCTATTTCTGGTAAGAAATTTTACAGTAATAGTCACACTTTAGTTAAGGAAAAAGGATATTGGTCTTTATTCCGTAAAATAAATAACAACTCTACACTAATAATTGAAGATGAAGGTATTTTTCTAAAAGACGATAAAGAATTAAATATAAATATAGAGGATTTTGATTATAACAATGGATTTCCTAAAAACAACGATATTGCCTTAATAGATTATGATCTTATAAAATTTCCCCTAACTCTAAGACATTGGGAAAAAGGTGATTCTTTTTATCCTATAGGCAAAAAAAAGATACACAAAAAAGTAAGTGACTTTTTCTGCGATCTAAAATTTACTCAAATAGAAAAATCCTCATGTCTCATAATAAGCAAAGGGAAAAATATAGTCTGGATCGTAGGATATAGACCAGATGATAGATATAAAGTATCTCCCTCTACTAAAAAAATCATTAAGATTACAAGCAAAAAATTAAGCTAAACTATAATATCAATAATCAGTAAAAATTATTATTTGTTAAGTAAGTAAAAAGAGGCCTATTATAGACCTCTTTTTAAACACACTAACAATAAATTTACTACACTTACAAAGCGATATATCTCTATATCTTTGGCAAAGATAAAATAACTAAAACGTTTGCACAAATATTTTTGAATCTTTCTTAAAAATTTAACATCTTAAATATTCGTATCTACGTTTTGAAACCGAAAGAAATAAAAATCATCTTACTTTTAGTTAAAATAATCAAATTTTATTACTTTTATAATAGTTTTATTATCAAACACTTAACACCGTAAAACAGAAAAACAAAATAACCTTCTAGTATTACATGTTTTTTGTTGTTATAATTTTCACATTTTGTTGTTTTTAAGATATTTTTAACTAAATTGAAATCGTTTGCTTTGATTTTTAGTTATTTTTATGATGAAAGCTTAACAACATGTCTCTTTTTTATATACATTTGAAAGTAAAAATAATAATAAAATAAATAAAATTTAACACACATGACAAAGATTAAAGTAGGTATTAATGGTTTCGGGCGTATAGGTCGTCTGGTTTTCAGAGCAGCGATGAGTAGAAATGATATTGAAATTGTTGGTATTAATGACCTTATTGATGTGAATTATATGGCATATATGCTCAAATATGATACAATGCACGGTCGTTTTGACGGTACAGTTGAAATTGCAGATAACAAATTAGTCGTTAATGGTAACGCTATACGTATAACTTCTGAAAAAAATCCTGCTGACTTAAAATGGAATGAAGTTGATGCAGAATATGTTGTTGAATCAACTGGACTTTTTCTAACAAAAGAAAAAGCTGAAGCTCATCTTAAAGCTGGAGCAAAATATGTAGTAATGTCAGCTCCTTCAAAAGACGATACCCCAATGTATGTATGTGGAGTAAATCTTGATAAGTACACAAAAGGCACACAAATAGTATCTAACGCATCTTGTACTACAAACTGTTTAGCTCCAATAGCTAAAGTTCTAAATGATAAATTCGGAATTGTCGATGGATTAATGACTACTGTACATTCTACTACTGCAACTCAAAAAACTGTTGATGGTCCTAGTATGAAAGATTGGAGAGGTGGTCGTGCAGCTTCTGGAAATATTATTCCTTCTACCACAGGTGCTGCTAAAGCAGTTGGTAAAGTAATCCCTGCTTTAAACGGTAAACTTACTGGTATGGCTTTACGTGTTCCTACATTAGACGTTTCTGTAGTTGATCTTACTGCTAACTTAGCGAAACCAGCTACTTATGAAGAAATCAAACTTGCGATGAAAGAAGCATCTGAAGGAGAATTAAAAGGTGTATTAGAATATATTGATGAACCACTTGTATCTTCTGATTTCTTAGGTGATCCTAACACATCAATCTTCGACGCTCAAGCAGGTATACAATTGACCCCTACATTTGTAAAAGTCATTGCTTGGTACGATAACGAATGGGGCTATTCTAATAAAGTATTAACCTTAATCGTTCATATGGCCAAAGTAAACGCCTAAAATACATTATGTTTTCAACGTAGATTTAAGTTTATATATTATAGTTTTAAATGAGTTTCTAGGTTTTAAACCAAAATTTATATATAAAAAAGGAATGAGTTAATTCATTCCTTTTTTTATAGTTTAAATTTATATATAAAAAACATCATTAGTTATATTTATATAATTAGACATCGTTAGCTATTGAAGTTATAACTATATAAAAAGATATCATTAGTTATATTTAAATTGTATTTATATATAGACATATTTATATATACACTTTTGTGAAAAAAAATTTAGCATAAAAAAAATGATTCACAGTTTCCCATGAATCATTTTATATCTGCAATACTAAAAAGTTTATCCTAAATAGCTCTTTAGCAATTTACTCCTAGTATTATTACGTAATCTACGAATAGCTTTTTCTTTAATTTGACGTACACGCTCACGAGTAAGCCCAAATCTTTCTCCAATTTCCTCAAGAGTCATTTCCTGATCATCTATACCAAAAAATAATTTTATTATATCTCTCTCTCTATCGGTAAGAGTTCTTAAAGCTCTATCAACTTCTACAGCTAACGACTCGTTCATTAGTGTCTTGTCAGCAACAGGAGAATCATTATTAACTAACACATCGAGTAAACTATTATCTTCACCATCAACAAATGGAGCATCAACAGATATGTGACGTCCAGAAACCCTCAAAGTATCAGCTACTTTCTCAGCTGGTAAATCCAATTTCTCAGCTAATTCTTCTGAAGAAGGACGACGTTCATTTTCTTGTTCAAATCTTGATAAGGCCTTATTTATTTTATTCAAAGAACCAACTTGATTTAAAGGCAAACGAACGATTCTAGATTGTTCAGCTAGAGCCTGAAGTATAGATTGTCTAATCCACCATACGGCATAAGAAATAAATTTGAATCCTCTCGTTTCATCAAATTTCTCTGCTGCCTTAATCAATCCAAGATTACCCTCATTAATAAGATCAGGCAAACTTAATCCCTGATTTTGATATTGCTTTGCTACTGAAACAACAAAACGCAAATTAGCTTTGGTCAATTTTTCCAAAGCCTTTTGATCACCCTTTCTTATTCTTTGCGCTAATTCTACTTCTTCTTCAACTGTTATCAGTTCTTCCTTTCCTATTTCCTGTAAATACTTATCAAGAGATGCACTCTCACGATTTGTAATTGACTTAGTTATTTTTAATTGTCTCATATATCAATATTAGATGCACTACAGAAATCCATCTGCATGTAAATTTTATTATCATTAAGTATTCTTAGACAAAAAATCCCGCCTACTTTTCTATAAAAATTCATTCCTTTTAATAAAAGAACTGTAAAATTTTCAAGATTATAATCTTTTCTGTAAAAAACCCATATTTGGCAAAGGTATGTAGTTTTTTAACAATATCATACCACTAAATTGTTAATTTTAGTGAAAAGAATCTTATATTATATTAAAAATTTTCTAATATAACATTTACTTTAAATCTTTTCCCTTTTCTATTAATAAGAACACTTATAGTATCTCCTTTTGATTTCATAAGAAGTTCTTGGTTGAATTCCGCAAAATTAAGAATTTTTTTACCATCCACACCCACTATTATATCTCCCACATTTATTCCACCCTTCTGAGCAGGACTATTACTAAACACCTGACATACCAAAATTCCTTTTTTTTCGGAAAGTTTATAATATTCATGCAAATTATCATTTACGTCTTTAATACCTATTCCAAGCACGGGTTTTTCTACCTTACCGTATTTTTTTAAATCTTTAACAACACGCTTAACTATATTAATAGGGACAGCAAAAGAATATCCAGTATAGCTCCCCGTTGGAGATTGTATAGCAGTATTCATACCTATTATTTCACCCCTAATATTTACTAATGCTCCTCCACTATTTCCACTATTTACAGCAGCATCTGTTTGAATAAAAGATTCAAAATTCATCTTATTTGTAAAATTTCTGGCTTTTGCACTTATAATTCCTGCAGTAACGGTGGAAGTTAGATTATAGGGATTTCCCACAGCTAATACCCATTCTCCTAAAATTATATCATCAGAATCTCCCAGTTTCAATATATTTAAATCCTCAGCATTTATTTTCAGCAACGCTACATCTGTCTGGGAATCAGCCCCTACCAATTTAGCTTTATATTCTTTCCCATTATTTAGGACTACTTTTATCTGATCACTATTTTTTATAACATGATTATTTGTAATAATATATCCATCATCTGATATAATAACACCAGAACCAAAACACAAGGAGCTAGAACCCTTTGCAATTTTTGGGGCCGCCCCAAAATAGTACTCAAAAGGATTTATAATATATTTTTCACCATCTGTCATCGTTTTTACATGCACAACAGCTTTAACAGCTATTGTGGCAGCCCTTGTCAAATCAGGTCCAGAATGTACATTACGGCTATCTATATTTAAACTACCATTATTACTATTCGAAGAATCTAAAGGTGAAACAAGTTCAATTTCACTAGTACTTTTGCTACTTATATTATTTATAAGATAAACAGCTAAGAAACCTCCTAAGGCTCCAATAAAAAAGATTTTCACTACATTTAAAAATTTCATACGTCTATTTTTTTTATAAAACTAATATTATATATAATACAAATTTAAAATCAACGCAATCCAACTCTCAGCTGGCTTTATTAATATTTGTAATTTAACTTCAGGTATGTTAATATCAAATACTTTGCCATTCACTTCAATATTACATACATTAGTGTTATTTTAGGTTTACTTAACACAGATTAACCATATATAGCAAAGTTTATTGTATAAAATATTTTATATATTTTAAAAAAAAACACGATTAAAGATACTATTCAGTAATGAGTTTTGTATATTTGCACACAAATGAAATCCACCTTCCTAATAAGAAGGAATGGATCTATAGTAAAAAACAACTAAATATTTAAATATTAACTATTTATAAGATGTCCAAGGTAATAAAATTAAAAAAGGGTCTTGACATAAAGTTGAATGGTAAAGCAAAAAAAGTGTTGGTTAAATCAAATGAAGCAAAGGTTTGCGCTATTAAACCAACAGACTTTCTAAACATTACTCCTAGACTTACTGTAAAGTCCGATTTTGTGGTAAAAACTGGTGATGTGCTTTTTGCAGATAAAAAGAATCCAAGAATTGTATTCACATCCCCAGTGAGCGGTATAGTAAAGGCTATAAACCGCGGAGAAAGACGTAAATTATTAGAGATTGTAATCCAATGTGATGAAAAACATGAGTTCAAAGATTTTGGTAAAGCCAATGTAAATTCTTTAAAAAGAGAAGATATTGTATCAAAATTACTTGAAAGTGGAATATGGCCCTCAATCATCCAAAGACCATATGCTATTGTAGCCGATCCGGGAATCACTCCTAAGGCTATTTTTGTTTCAGGCTTTGATTCTGCACCTCTTGGTCCAGATTATGAATTCGTTCTAAACGATAGAAAAGATGACCTACAAACTGGTTTTGATTGCTTAAAACAATTATGTGGAAAGAATGTAAACTTAGGTCTTAAAAATACTAATTCAATTTTTTCAAATTTCAAAAATATTGAAATTAATTATTTTTATGGACCACATCCTGCTGGAAACACAGGAGTTCAAATTCATCATATTTCACCAATAAACAAAGGCGAAAATGTATGGACTGTAAATATACAAGACGTTGCCATGATAGGACATCTTTTTAATACAGGAAAATATGATCCAGAAAAAATCATAGCAATAACAGGTTCTGAAATAAAAAAACCAGCCTACGTTAAAACATTTACTGGTGCATCTGTGAAATCTTTATTAGATGATAATTTAAAAGGAGAATGTAATGAAAGAATTATCTTAGGAAACGTGTTGACCGGAGAAAAGACAAACGAAGAAGGATATGTAGGTTACTATACCAACCAGATAAGCGTAATACCAGAAGGTAATCATTACGAATTTTTGGGATGGATGGTACCAGGTTTTGACAGATTTTCAGCAACCAAGATGTTTCCTTCATTCTTAACTCCTAAAAAACACTATTCTCTTGACACAAATTTTCATGGCGAAAGACGTGCTTTTGTCATTTCAGGACAATATGAAAAGGTATTTCCTATGGATATTTATCCTGTTTACCTACTAAAAGCTATGCTTGCTGAAGATATTGACAAAATGGAACAACTTGGCATATATGAAGTTGCACCAGAAGATTTTGCTTTGTGTGAATTTGTATGTACATCTAAAATTCCAGTACAAAGAATTGTACGTCAAGGATTAAACTTGGTTATGAAGGAAACAAACTAAACATATTATTTACAAAAATAGTTTAATTGATATAAAATGAATTTATTAAGAAATTTTTTAGATAAGCAAAAGCCAAAATTTGAAAAAGGTGGTAAAATGTATAAATTACATTCCGTTTTTACAGGTTTTGAGTCTTTTCTATTTGTACCAGACAAAACCACAGATTCTGGTGCTCACATTCGTGATGCTGTAGACCTAAAGAGAACAATGATTGTTGTCGTTTTAGCACTTATGCCAGCATTATTATTTGGCATGTACAATATAGGATATCAACATTTTGGCGGAGCAACAGAAGGTTTTTGGACTATATTTCTGTATGGTTTTTTAAAAGTATTACCTCTAATTATAGTATCTTATGTTGTTGGGCTAGGTATTGAATTTGCCGCAGCCCAAATAAGAGGGCATGAAATTAATGAAGGTTTTCTTGTTACTGGTATGTTAATCCCTATGATTATACCCATTGAAGCTCCACTATGGATGGTTGCTGTTGCAACAGCTTTCGCTGTCATTATAGGTAAAGAGATTTTCGGTGGTACTGGTATGAACATTTGGAATCCAGCATTATTAGCTCGTGCATTCTTTTTCTTCTCGTATCCATCACAAATGTCTGGAGATGCTGTTTGGATAGCCGATAAGACAGATGTAATCTCAGGTGCAACTCCTCTAGCTAATGCAGCACAGGGATTTTTAGATAAAATACCAGATACAGCAACAATGTTCTGGGGATTTATTCCAGGTTCTGTTGGAGAAACCTCAACATTCTGTATACTAATAGGTGCTATAATTCTGCTTTGTAGTGGAGTTGGTAACTTAAGAGTAATGTTCTCTGTATTTTTAGGTGGTTTTCTAATGGCTTGTCTTCTACATGGTTTATTACCGGAAACAAATAGTTATTCTCACATAAGTGCTTTGCAGCATTTAGTCATGGGGGGATTTGCTTTTGGTGCAGTATTTATGGCAACAGATCCAGTATCATCTGCTCAAACAAATGTAGGAAAAATAATATATGGTTTTCTCATTGGAGTTATGGCTATACTAATACGAGTGTTAAACCCTGGATATCCAGAAGGTATGATGCTAGCTATATTACTTATGAATACATTCGCTCCTTTGATTGATTGGTTCGTTGTACAAAGTAATATTAGACGTCGTATGAATAGAATAAAAATTAATGTTAATAATTAAAGAAATGAACAAACAAGGAAATACATATACATTTATATATTCAGTTGTTTTGGTCGTTATTGTAGCAACATTACTTGCAATAATATCACTTTCTTTAAAACCACTTCAACTTAAAAATATAAGTAACGAGAAAAGACAGAATATATTGAGTTCTGTAAACATAAGTTCTACGGCAGCTGAGTCTATAACTCTTTACAATAAATACATAACCAGTTCCTTTATAATTAATGAAAAAGGAGAAAAATTAGAAGGAGATGCATTTAAAGTAGATATTGCTTTAGAATATAAAAAACCAGTTTCCGACAGGAAACTTCCAGTATTTGTTGCTGACATTGAGGGAAAAACAAAATATGTTCTACCAGTATATGGAGCAGGACTATGGGGAGCTATATGGGGATTTGTATCATTTAATGAGGACAAAAATACCATTTGTGGTACTATTTTCGATCATGAAAGTGAAACTCCAGGATTAGGTGCTAAAATAACTACAGCTAATTTCCAAAACGAATTCAAAAATAAAAAGATTTTTGAAAACGACGATTTAAAATCTATTAGTGTAAAAAAAGGTGGTGGAGCTAAAGGAGATTATGAAGTTGACGCTATTTCAGGTGCAACCATCACATCAAGAGGTGTTCAAGCAATGTTAGCAAATTACCTATCATGTTATAAACAATTTTTAAATTCAAAATAATGAGCAGCGAAAAAAAATCAATATTTTCGGCAGAGAGACTTCAATTATTATTGGGGCCTTTGAGCAAAAATAATCCTGTTATTGTTCAGGTATTAGGTATTTGCTCTGCTCTAGCCGTAACAGCACAACTAAAACCGGCCATTGTAATGGGACTTTCTGTTACTGTAGTAACAGCATTTTCTAATCTTATTTTGTCCACGCTAAGGAATACTATTCCTAATAGAATACGTATTATTGTTCAATTAGTAGTTGTAGCCGCTTTAGTAATTGTCGTTGATCAATTATTAAAAGCTTATGCTTATGACGTAAGTAAACAATTATCTGTATTTGTAGGTCTAATTATTACCAACTGTATCATAATGGGTAGAATCGAAGCATTTGCATTAATTAATAAACCTTTTGACTCATTAATTGATGGTATTGCAAACGGATTGGGTTACGCCATGTTATTGGTTGTAATTGCTTTCTTCAGAGAATTATTAGGTTCTGGTACTTTATTTGGCTTTAAAGTTATTCCCCAAGCATTTTATTCTTTTGGCTATGAAAATAATGGATTAATGATATTACCTCCAATGGCACTTATAGTGGTAGGATGTATTATTTGGGTTCACCGTTCAAAAAATAAAGATTTAATTGAAAACTAAATAAATTTTTAAAAATGGAAAGTTTAAATATATTTATAAGGTCCATATTTATAGATAACATGATATTCGCATATTTCCTTGGAATGTGCTCTTATCTTGCTGTTTCTAAAACAGTAAAGACCTCATTTGGACTTGGTATTGCAGTAATATTTGTATTATTTATTACAGTACCTGTCAATTATTTACTTAATAATTATGTATTAAAAGCAGGAGCCCTAGAATGGTTACTTGGAAAAGATGCAGCTAGCATAGATCTTAGTTTTTTAAGTTTTATACTATTTATAGCAGTTATTGCTGCTATTGTTCAACTAGTAGAAATGGTAGTTGAAAAATTTGCACCTGCATTATACAACCAGTTAGGTATATTCTTACCTTTAATAGCAGTTAACTGTGCTATTATGGGTGCCTCTTTATTTATGCAACAAAGAGCTTATGAAAATTTAGGACAAGCAACCTGCTTTGGTCTAGGTTCTGGCATAGGATGGTTACTTGCAATTGTAAGTATTGCTGCTATACGTGAGAAACTTAAATATTCAAATATACCCGCGCCCTTAAGAGGAATTGGTATAACTTTTATAATCACAGGACTTATGGCTATTTCGTTTATGAGTTTCCTTGGTATTAATTTGTAAAATTTAGAATAATGATAATAGCTATTAATATGACAATTTTATTTACCGGCGTTGCCGTTTTTTTAATTGTCACTCTATTGTTAGTTTCTTTACTTTTGTTTGCAAAGGAAAAACTAACATCAAAAGGAGATGTTAAAATAAACATCAATCATGGTAAAAAAGAACTCACGGTATCCCCTGGGAGTAGTTTACTTTCAACTTTAGGAAACCAAAAAATATTTTTACCATCAGCATGTGGTGGTAAGGGTACATGTGGTATGTGTAAATGTCAAGTTCTATCTGGAGCTGGTAGTATATTACCTACAGAAACAGGATTCTTTTCTTATAGACAACAACATGAAAATTGGAGGCTTGCTTGTCAAGTTAAAGTTAAAGAGAATATAGAAATGATTATTCCCCAATCTATATTGGGAATAAAAAAATGGGAATGTGAAGTTGTTTCAAACAGAAATATTTCTACTTTCCTTAAAGAATTTGTAGTTAAACTACCAGAAGGTGAAAACCTTAATTTCAAATCAGGAGGTTATATACAAATTGATGTTCCTCCTATAGACGTAGATTATAAGGATATAAATGTAGATGAGCAATATAAAGCGGATTGGGATCGTATGAAAATGTTTAATTTCAAAATGCATAATACAACTCCTACTTATAGAGCTTACTCTATGGCTAATCACCCTGCTGAAGGTAATATTATTATGCTAAACATAAGAATTGCAACTCCTCCATTTGACAGGGCTACCAAAGCTTTTAAACCTGTCAATCCAGGACTTTGCTCTTCCTATGTATTTTCACGTAAACCAGGTGATAAGGTTACAATTTCTGGTCCTTATGGAGAATTTTTCCTTAAAGAGTCAGATAATGAAATGATGTTTATAGGTGGTGGTGCAGGTATGGCTCCTATGCGTTCTCATATTTTCAACTTATTTAAAAGTATGCATACAAAACGTAAGGTTAGTTTTTGGTATGGTGCTCGTTCATTAAAAGAGGTACCCTATAAACATGAATTTGATGAAATCAAAGAAAACAATACTAACTTTAATTGGACTCTAGCATTAGATAGTCCTCAACCAGAAGATAATTGGACTGGTCCTACAGGATTTATTCATAAAGTAATTTTTGAAGAATACCTTAAAAATCACGAAAATCCAGAAGATATAGAATACTATCTATGTGGACCCCCTATGATGATTAAAGCTGTCACAGATATGCTATATAATTTAGGTGTACCAGACGAGAATGTTATGTATGACAATTTTGGCGGATAATTTATAAACACTATTCAGAAGGTTACACAACCTTCTGAATTACAAACAAAATAAATATGGAAAGAGATAATAAAATTTTTGATTTAATTGAACAAGAACACTTGCGTCAAACAAGGGGAATTGAATTAATTGCTTCTGAAAATTTCGTAAGTGAAGAAGTTTTAGAAGCTATGGGATCTTGCATGACTAATAAATATGCAGAAGGTTATCCTGGAGCAAGATATTACGGAGGCTGCGAAATTGTTGACCAATCTGAACAACTTGCAATAGATAGAGCTTGTGAACTTTTTGGAGCAGAATTTGCGAACGTACAACCACATTCTGGAGCACAAGCTAATGCAGCAGTTTTTTTTGCTTGTATGAAACCTGGTGATACTTATCTAGGATTAGATTTATCACATGGTGGACACCTTTCTCATGGTTCACCAGTAAATCTTTCAGGAATTAACTACAATCCAATCGCTTATCATGTAAAGAAAGAAACGGGTTTAGTTGATTATGATGAAATGGAAGAACTTGCATTAAAACATCATCCTAAAATGATAGTATCAGGTGCTTCTGCTTATTCTAGAGATTGGGATTATAAAAGAATGCGTGAAATTGCCGACAAAGTTGGTGCATTATTAATGTATGATATGGCTCATCCTGCTGGTCTTATTGCAGCTGGATTATTAAATAACCCATTTGATTATTGCCACATTGTTACAACTACCACTCACAAGACTTTAAGAGGTCCTCGTGGTGGTATGATTCTACTACCTAAAGATTTTGATAATCCTTGGGGATTAAAAACTCCTAAAGGTGTAATTAAAAAAATGTCTAAAGTTATCAATTTCGCCGTATTCCCAGGACAACAAGGTGGTCCTCTTGAACATATTATTGCTGGTAAAGCAGTCGCATTCAAAGAAGCTTTAAGTGATTCTTACAAGACATATGCTAAACAAGTACAAAAAAATGCCAAAGTAATGGCACAAGAATTTACAAATAGAGGCTATGATGTAGTTTCTGGTGGAACTGATAATCACTCTATGTTAATAGATTTACGTACTAAATTTCCAGAATTAACTGGTAAAAAAGCAGAAAAAACTCTTGTCCTAGCAGATATAACCATCAACAAGAATATGGTTCCTTTTGATAACCGTAGCCCATTCTCAACATCTGGTCTTCGTGTAGGAACTCCAGCAATTACAACTCGTGGTCTTAAAGAAGAAGATATGCCTATTATTGTTGAATTCATTGATAGAATTTTATCAGACATTGATAATACTGATGTTATTGCAAAAGTAAAAAAAGAAGTTAATGAAATGATGAATCCACGCCCAATGTTTGCATGGTAATTTGTTAATCAATAAAAAATATTCCATCCAAAAGTGATTTAATGGTCTGTCATTCTTTGACAGATCATTTTTTTTAGTATATTTTTTGAAATAAACTCATTATTGATTACATTTGGCTTGTACTTAGATAAAAAAATTAATACTTTTGTAAAATTTTCAAAATAAATCTTACAATAAACGATAAATACAACAAATATGGCAATCTATTTAGATAATGTTTCTAGAACATTCGGTGAATATCTATTAGTTCCCGGCTTAACAACCAAAAAATGTAGCCCCAATAA
>Ga0265294_10002929_pt1 | contig 22157 bp, 20 predicted proteins | sample MunlanPumphouse3_FD_192504 | JGI IMG/M metagenome (GOLD analysis project Ga0265294, IMG submission 192504) | Groundwater microbial communities from a municipal landfill in Southern Ontario, Canada - Pumphouse #3 | ecosystem: Environmental > Aquatic > Deep subsurface > Groundwater | place... | reverse complement strand
CATCATCACTGCGACATCCTCGATATCAGGGACATTACAAAGCCGTACAGAATCATTGGTCAGCAAGGTAGCCGCCAAGCAGGCCAAAGCCGCATTCTTATTACCACTGATGGTAACCTCGCCACTTGCAGGAGAACCTCCAATGATTGTATATGAGCTCATAGGCAACCTCCGATTACACTCTACCTTCCTCAAGGGCGAAGAGCAAGAAAAAGATTGGTGAGAACTATAACAACACAGGGGAAACTTGTTTTGCATTGGCATCTTGTTTGCATAGTAATGAACGAGGGCTGTACAAAGATGTTTAGTTGATATGGGCGAAAAAACAAGCTATCATTCCCTTTGTGAAACATAATGACGCTCCCCGTATCTTTGGAATAGGCAATCCCCTCATCGATATCATCGTCAGTGCAGAGGAACAGGATCTTATCAATCTAGGAATCCACAAGGGTACCATGACTCTCATCGATCAAGCTCGTCATAGCGAGTTGCTATCCTTCTCCAAGACAAGAGATACTTCCTATTCGTGCGGAGGTTCTTGTCCAAATACCATCATCGCCCTTGCTTCCTTTGGTATTAAGGCGACGTTAGCAGGAAAAGTAGGGCTGGACGAGAACGGGGACAAGTATTGCAAACGGATTAACGAACTGGGGATTGGAAATGAGTTGGCAAGAACAAACAAGCAACCGACAGGTTCAACGGTAATCTTGGTCACCCCTGACAGTGAGCGTAGCATGAACACTTTTTTGGGGGCGAACAGGCTTTATCATAAGAATGATATAGTCAGGGATACCGTCAGGGATGCTGATTTTTTTCATTTCACAGGATATATGTGGGATACCCAATGCCAACAGGAATCCATCCTGGAGGCTTTGAAGATAGCCAAGGAAAATGGAACCACCATCACTTTTGATATAGCGGACCCTTTTGCTGTAGGCCGTTATCGTGAACAGTTCCTTAACATCATCAGGAACAGCTGTGATATTGTATTCGCAAATAGCGAGGAGGCTCGTATCCTCTTTGACAACTATGATCCGTATGAATGTTGCCGATCAATGGGTAAACTTTGCGAGACCGCCATTGTGAAAAACGGGAAGAAAGGTTCTTTCATCAGTTATCAAAAAAAGATTTACTCAATCCCTGCGAAAGGACCTGCAGTTCCAGTGGATACCACAGGAGCGGGAGATATTTATGCAGCTGGATATATATATGGCCTGTGCACCCATCATAGTGTCCTGGAATCTGGAATCATAGCATCGATTCTTGCCGGTGAGATAATAAGTCAGAAGGGAGCTCAGTTTTCTGAAGAAAAAAGCAAAATGCTCAAACAGGAATTGGAAAGTGACGCCTGGAAAAACAAATAATCACAAAAGTGTTTTAGAAGTGGCAAAAAGATATAAGTATCTGTTTCGTATGGATTTTTTTGTTTCTTTTTTCTTGCTTTCCCCTAAAAGTCATCTTAGCATGAGAACGTATGAGTATCATCTTTAGGAGGAGTTTTTATGAAGAAATCACTTATTCTTGTGCTTATAATTGCCCTTTGCATGCCTTTGCTCTTTGCCCAGGGAACAAAAGAGGTGGCACCAGCAGGCACTACTACTGCTGCTCCTGTAGCCACAGCTCCTGTTGCTAGTGGTTCAGTGAATGCATACACCACTTTGGAAGAACCACTTGCAGCCAAGTTGTTTCAGGAATTTGAAGCGGAGACCGGTATCAAAGTAAATTTTGTCCGCCTTTCAGGAGGTGAATGTGTCGCTCGTCTTGAAGCGGAAGCGTCCAACCCGCAAGCATCGATTTGGGTCGGAGGAGTCGGCCTTGACCACATCACGGCAAAAAGCATGGGGCTGACCACTCCCTATGTCAGCAGATACACAAGCAAGACACCTGCAACTTTCAGGGATCCGGAAAACTACTATATTGGCCTGTATGTCGGTCCTCTTACCTTTGTGACCAACCTGGATCGGGCCAAGGAGCTTGGTTTGGACATCCCGCAGTCTTGGGCCGACCTTCTCAAACCGGAATATAAAGGCCAAATCCGTATGGCAAACCCCAATTCAAGTGGTACGGCTTACAACACCCTTACCACCATATTGGATGTCTATGGGACTGAAGACGCCATGATGGATTACATGAAGAAACTGGATAAGAACATTGACCAGTACACCAAGAGCGGGTCCGCACCTGGCAAGAGCGTTGCGACAGGAGAGATTCCTGTAGCCATTGGCTATGCCCATGACCAGGTAAAGCTCAAGGCTGCCGGCGCTCCAATTGTCATCACTGCACCGACGGAAGGTACTGGCTATGAATTGGCTTCCATGTCTTTGGTGAAAGGTGGCAAGGACACGGTCAATGCCAAGAAGCTGTATGACTGGATCCTTTCAAGCCCAGCCGCCCAGAAGACTTTCACTGAATGGTATGTCGTTCTTGTGGCTGATGGAGCAATCAAGCATCCTGATGCTCTTTCCATTAAGGATATCAAGGTCGTGGACGAGGATATGGCTTGGGATGGCAATTCTGTCAATAAAACCCGACTTCTGGATCGTTGGACCAACGAGATTGGGAACAAGAGATAATTCTTAATCAAAAACCCGAGTCCCTGCAGTCTTTTCTGCAGGGATTCATTGGATTTGCACAATGTTCACAAAAAAACGTATTTTCCAATTCCTTCTTGCCTGCGCTGTTTTTTTTATGGTTGATTTATGGATGTATCATAATCTTTCCACAAACTTTCATTCCTACATTGAGGAACGGAATTATAATGAGGTGGAACTGTTTGCAAAAACAGCCCCCAAAGACGCTAATGTCCTCAAATACGAGACCTGGCTTGGCACTGTGAAGGAAGTGATTCCTGGAGCACGGGCGCTCTATTTTTCCTATGATGAGAAAAGTGGCGATTTCCTCCCTGCCAGCGGTTCGGCGACTGTTTCCTTTGTATATCAAGAGAATATAAACAGTTCCGCTTTCAAGAAAGCCTTTGAAAGTGTCTATTACCTTGAGCCAATGAAACTCGCAGGGACCTACAAGGTGGATTACAGCCTTGATCCGGATACAAACAATAACGAAACAAGTGAGGCCCAGTTGTTCTTTGTCCCCATCCTGGATGCCACAGGATATCAGGCATCAGGAGCCGTAATGATGGTTATTCCAACTTCAGCTTCTCTGGGATATGACAATCTTCTCAAGACCTTATTCGGGGGCGTGCTTATTTTCTTTTTGTCCGTCATGGTGATAATCTTGTTCACAAGAGATCCCGCCACAGGATTCCTTGTTCTCGCCTTGTTCGGGATAGTGGCAATCTTCATCGCCTATCCCTTACTGGAAGCTATCCGACTAAGCTTTATCAAGGATGGACATTTCAGTCTAGCTACATGGAAGGAATGCCTGTCGCCTACCTACCTTGTTGCCTTATGGGGTTCGCTAAAGCTAGGGATCCTTACAGCGACCATCAGTACGTTGGTGGGATATTTGTTCGCCTTCCTGGTGGAAAGAACAAGCATGAGGAAAAAGAAACTAATGACAATAATGGCCACCATGCCTGTCATCTCCCCTCCCTTCTCCCTTTCTTTGTCCATTATTCTTCTTTTTGGAAACAATGGCCTTATCAGCAAGCAACTACTTCATTTCAATTCTTCAATCTACGGACTTAAAGGATTAACCCTCGTTGAGGTAATTGGAATGTTTCCCATCGCCTTTATGACAATCAGCGGAGTACTCCGTCAGATTGACAGCACCGTGGAGGATGCCTCTTTGGATCTTAGCGCCACTCGTTGGCAGACCTTCCGTTACGTGACATTACCTCTTTCTGGACCAGGAATCGTGTCCGCTTGGCTTTTGGTGTTCACCAATAGTCTGGCTGATTTTGCCAATCCCTTGCTCCTCAGCGGGGACTATAGAGTACTCTCCACCGAGGCCTACATGCTGGTGACCGGTCGTTCCAATCTAGGAGCAGGGTCCGCCCTTTCTTTCCTGCTTTTGCTTCCTACCCTCACAGCCTTCTTGATCCAGAGAAACTGGGTTGCTAAGAAAAGTTATGTCACGGTAACCGGCAAGCCTTCAACCAACCTGACAGAGCTGACGAACAAGAAGGTGAAGACAGCACTTGAAGTGATTGCATGGATATTCCTTGGTTTCATCACAGCTCTGTATTTGACTATTGTCGCTGGCTGCTTCGTAAAGAACTGGGGCATTGACTATAGTTTCACTTTGCAGAACTGGCCAGAGGCAATAAGCCGTGGATGGACAAGCATTCGTGACACTTTGACATTGGCAGCCATTGCCACCCCAATCGCAGGCATCCTTGCAATGATGGCCGCAATGCTCATAGTCCGTAAGAAATTCCCAGGGAAACGCTTCTTGGAAGGTCTTATCATGGCTCCTTATGCCATTCCGGGAACACTTATCGGTATCTCTTATATCCTTGCATTCAACAAACCTCCAATACTTTTGGTGGGCACTGGTGCTATCATTGTCATCAATTACATTATCCGGGAATTACCGGTCGGAGTGGAGAATGGCATTACTTCTTTACATCAGATTGATCCCGCGATAGAAGAAAGTGCGGCGGATCTAGGAGCTGATACCACTACCATATTCAGGACAATCGTTCTACCGCTGGTACGTCCTGCATTCCTCTCGAGCATGTCCTATACGTTTGTCAGATCAATGACTGCAGTGTCGGCCATTATCTTCTTGATTAGTGCGCGATGGAATCATCTGACCGTTCTGATCTTCAATTTCTCAGAGAATCTAAGGTTTGGGTTGGCGAGCGTGCTCTCCACTATCCTCATCGTCATCGTCCTGTCGGTATGGACTCTGATGCAATTCCTGGTCAAGGATGACAAACTCACCCAAAAAACAATATCCGTTCGATAAGGCAGAAAACTATGGAAAAGAAAAGCGTATCAGTAACTTTGGAACATGTAACGAAACGATTTAAGGATGTTAAGGGCAAGAGTGATGTCGTTGCCGTTGATGATTCAAGCCTTGTCATCAAGGCAGGGGAGCTTGTCACGTTGCTGGGTCCCTCGGGTTGCGGCAAGACCACGACATTGAGAATGATAGCGGGATTTGAACTTCCAACCAAAGGCAAGATTCTCATCGGCGATGAAGATGTGACCATGCTCCCACCAAACAAGAGGGATACTGCCACAATGTTCCAAAGTTATGGCCTGTTTCCTCATATGACTGTGTTTGATAATGTTGCCTACGGCCTGAAACTTCGCAAGGTCCCTTCCGAGCAGATTAAGACAAGAGTCGAGGAAACCCTGGAAATGGTAGGACTTAAGGATTATGGAGATAGAGCTCCATCAAAACTCTCAGGAGGACAACAGCAACGTGTCGCCTTGGCACGTTCCCTTATTGTCACCCCTTCGGTGCTTCTTCTTGATGAGCCCCTTTCCAATCTCGATGCGCTTCTCCGAGAGCAAATGAGGGTGGAGATACGAAAAATCCAGAAACACCTGGGAATCACAGCCATCTATGTCACCCATGATCGTGTCGAAGCAATGAGTCTCTCAGATCGTGTGGTAGTGATGAAAGCGGGCAAAATCAGACAGATTGGAACCCCCAGCGAGGTTTATGAGAGTCCAAAGGACAGGTTTGTTGCCGGCTTTGTCGGCAAGGTCACCTTCTTTCCCGTATCTGTGCTTGGACATGATGGAAAACAATATTCGGTGCAACTTGGAGCAAAGAAAGTCGTGGTCTCCAATTCAGGGGAAAAGGTGAATGTAGGAGAGAATGCTGTCTTGATGGCACGTCCGGAATCCCTAAGAGTGATCGAGCCCCAAAAAGGGAATATAGAAGGCAAGGTAAAGATGAATGTGTATCTAGGCAACAGTTTGGAATCTTTCATCACTACTGATTTCGGGGAGGTTCTTGTCCAGATCGATGATCCGCATTCAAAAAAAGTATTCTGCGAAGGAGACGATGTCTCTATTGACTTCAGTCCTGATAGGGTTAGGCTCCTGAACGAAAATATCGAATAAATATGATAAAAAGCTGTTTCAAAAGGAATGTACCTATCTCAACTTGAGAAACAGCTCTTTTCCATGGCATAATTTTTGCTCTGTTTCCGAAGTGTGATGATAACGGCTTGGACTCCGATTCTATCTGATATCTACATAACACATACGATTGCCCTGCTGAAGCTCAGGAACGGGCATTGCGATATGTGGGGGAACCAAGGTTAAACCCGTTCGACCCCCATTGTTGCATGAAGGACAGTACCCTAATTTAGGCATCCTCCCTCAATATAATCATCAGTCAGTTCCTTCAAAGACCCATATCCAGCCGCAACTCAATCGACAGGAGCCACAAATCCTTTTGCTATCAGGGGACATCCGTTCTCAAGGGGAAGATTGCACAAATCGGGGCTCCTGCCTGCTGCGAATGCACGGGACCCCAGTTCCAGGTGCTCTTAGGACGAATGTACTGTCCTGCACACAACGATATCTGGATTCTTGCGCATGAAATCTGTGATTAGGCGTTCTTCAAGGGCTGTACGGGCATCATCCTGATGCGTCCAGTAATTTACCACCACCGGTTCATTCTGCTTCTCAAAAACAATATGCCTCCTTTTACTTTTCCCCATACCGAGAGAAAAAGATTCACAACACTTTCCCTTATTTGGTATAGTGGACAAAACTGAACAAGAAAAGACAGGAACTCCTCCAGGAGGATATCTATAATCATAAATAATGAATGAGGCGAGAACTTGGAATGGATAAAAGCGCTCAACAACTCAATTGATTTCATGGAAAATCATTTGTTGGAGGATATCACTATCGATGACATTGCTAGAGAAGTGAACATGTCTCCCTTCTATTACCAGAAGGCATTCAAGATACTTACTGGCTATGCTGTTGGAGAATATCTGCGCAATCGCCGATTGTCGCTTGCTGGTGCTGAACTGACAAGGGGAAATGCAAAAATCATTGATGTGGCGTACACCTATGGATATGAAACTCCTGAAAGCTTTTCAAAAGCTTTTAGGAGATTTCATGGGGTCAGTCCTCAATTAGCAAAGCAAAAGGAGTATCAACTCCATGATTTCCAACGCCTCATCATCAAAGTCATCATCCAGGGAGGATCCAAGATGGATTGTAGAATTGAGAAGAAAGAAGCTTTCAAGATTGTTGGCAGGGGAAGGGAATTCTCATATGATAATTCTTACCAGATGATACCCAAGTTCTGGGATGAATTCTGTAAAAAGTACTGCAAGGTTGAAAACCCCTCAAGCAAAGGCATCTTCGGGATATGCCTTGATATAAAAAAGGAAGGGGGAACATTTCAATACCTAATTGCAGATCCATATGAAAAAGGTCCTGTTCCAGAAGGTTTCAAGATTATGGAAATCCCTTCGTTCACCTGGGCAATTTTCACTTGTAAAGGGCCGCTTCCTGAAGCTCTGCAGAGCGTGAACACCAGGATTTTCTCCGAATGGTTGCCCACCAATGGGGAATATGAGATCGCAACAGGAATAAGCATCGAGATGTATACCATGGGAGATACCACTAGCAAGGATTACATAAGCGAGATATGGATTCCTGTAAAACCAAAGAAATAGGAATAATTCAGGGGGCCTTTTCAAAATTGGCTCCCTGAAACTCACTTTATTTCTTATTTTCCCATTAAGGCCTGTTTGATCCTGGTATCAAAAAACTGCTTGAAGTTGGAGGCGGTGATACCAGTGACAATTTCACCATCAAGTCTCAGGTTCGCACCCGGTTCCTTGCATTGTCCAAGACAGAGGGTTCCTGCGACTTCCACCTTATCTTCAAGATGATTTTCTTTTAATGCCGCCTTAAGCAACTCAAACACCGTGTTCGCACCTTTCACATGGCAGGAACTGCCGAAGCATAATTCAATTTTCATATTGGACACTCCTATTTGACCCTTTCGTTTTTTTCAATAGTTTTATTTCTGAAGTACAATGCTATATCGGCACAGACCAGGATGATATTGGGGAAATAGAAATAAAATGCCAGGTTGTACGTATGGGAGATTATCTTCGAGATAAGCCCGCATAGATATCCCACAACGATAAAACACATAAACATCAGACTCTTTCCCTTGGTAGACCGGGAACGATACGAACGAACAATCGAAAGCGGCCAAGAAAGACCAAAACAGAGAATCATGATTGTCTCGAAAATACTTGCAACATCCATCTTCTTACTTCCTGTGTGTATACGTTGTTGGTAATAATTTCGGAGAAAGAGTGTCATCGGTAATACCAACCCTTTTTCTTTCTTCCTCGAACTTATCCACGTGGTCGAGTGTGAGTTTCCCCACCTTGACCTCTTTACTATGAATCGCAGCATTACGCCCTGCATCCCGTCCAAAAACAATGACATCCAAAAGGGAGTTACCCATAAGACGGTTACGTCCATGAATGCCCCCCACAGCTTCACCTGCTGCATACAGGTTCTTTACCACACTCATACAATCCGTATCGATATCGATGCCTCCGTTTTGATAATGCAGTGTTGGATATACCAAGATAGGTTCTTTACGGATATCAATATCGTATTTGGCAAACATACGAAGCATGGCAGGAATTCGTTTCTCAATGGTTCCCTCTCCATTTTTCAATTCAATCATCGGAGTATCAAGCCAAACTCCTTGACCACCGGAAGGAGTCTCGACCCCTTCGTTGTTAGCTTTGCATTCTCGAATGATTGAAGCAGCCGAAACATCCCTTGTCTCAAGAGGATGCATGAAAACCCTACCATCTGCATTAACCAATTTTGCACCTAAAGAGCGGACCTTTTCAGTTACCAAAGCCCCAAATATCTGTTCAGGATAAGCAGCCCCTGTCGGATGATATTGCAAAGTGTCAGCATAGAGCAATTTCGCCCCTACACGATATGCGAGAATCAGACCATCAGCAGTTGCTCCATAATGGTTGGAAGTCGGAAAACCTTGATAATGCAAACGCCCAGCACCCCCTGTGGCGATAATCACAGTCTTTGCCCGGGCAATAAGAATCTGCTTGGTTTCCATATTCAACAACACAGCACCTGCGGCATTCCCCTGTTCATCGAGAATGAGCTCAATGGCAGCAGTGAAATCAACAATAGGAATCCCCCGGTTCTGGACCTCATCACGCAAGGTTCTCATGATTTCGGCTCCGGAATAATCCTTGGCCGCATGCATCCTTTTCCGACTTGTTCCGCCCCCATGAGTGGTGATCATCATCCCGCTTTTGTCCTTATCAAACTCAACCCCAAGACCGTTAAGCCACTGGATAGCCTCAGGAGCTTCCATGACTAACTTGTATAATAGCGAGGGTTTGGCAGCAAAATGGCCACCTCCAAAAGCATCAAGATAGTGAATGGCAGGAGAATCATTGGGTTTGTCCGCCGCTTGGATTCCTCCTTCAGCCATCATGGTATTGGCATCACCCATTCTCAGTTTGGTGACCACCAGTACATTCGCCCCCGCTTCGTTAGCCTCAATCGCAGCCGAAGCTCCAGCACCTCCGCCACCAATAACAAGGACATCAACATCATAATCGATTTGAGAAAGGTCAATCTCCTTGGGATTGATCCTGCTCTTGCCTTGAAGCAGTACAGCGAGTTCCAAGGGAACCTTATCACCCTTGTTAGGCCCAAGAGACAACTCAGAGAACTGGCTCTTGATATAATCGGGATGATACGTTGCAAGCAACGTGTCTTTCTCATTGGCAGTCATACGGCGGGGCTCAAAGGATGCGTTCTCTTTTCTCGCAACTTCCACTTTCCTCATGGATTGAAGCATTGTCTGCGTATACATCTTTCGCTCCTTATTCTTCGATATCTCTATGGTCATAGAGATTCTTCATTTCATCGATAGACTTACCCATCATCTTTTGCATTAATTCCTCGAACGAACCATTCTTAATCTCCTGAACACGATCCTTCACATGCTGAGATTCAGGAGCCAGATACTTACCATTCAAACGACGAGCAAGCAACGCCACCTGAGGATGGGAGATACCAGCCGGACAACGGGATGAGCAAATGCCACACATCACGCAATCAAAAGAAGCCTCTGCACACTTCTGGAACTCACCTCGTTGGGCATAAGCTATGTACTGCATCACATTCAACCCTTGGGGGCAGGCTTTCGTACAAGCATTGCATCCTACACAGCTATAAATCTCAGGATAAAGTTGCATCATAACCTGTTGGGCAGGAGTAATCTTGTTAATGTCATATATCTGCTTTACCAATGGGAAAAAAGGAAGAGTCGCAATATACATACCATCCTCAACTTTTGTCTGACAGGCAAGACACGTCTTCAATTCCTGTTGGCCTTTGATACGGTAGATGATAGCACAAGCTCCACAGAATCCATTACGGCAACCACAGCCACGAATCAGTTGATACCCGGAATATTCCATAGCGGTCATGATAGTCAGATTTGACGGAACTTCGTACAGCTTTCCCATCAAATAAATTCGAACCATTTCTTCATTCATATCGAAGGCTCCTTCTTTTAATATTCGCTTGGTAATTCGCCAAGCTCATCAAAACGAAACACTGGTCCGTCCTTGCATACATATTTATTCCCAATATTGCATCGCCCACATTTACCTATGCCGCACTTCATTCGCATTTCCATAGTGGTATAGACCTGTGTCTCCTTGAAACCTAGATCCTTAAGCCCCATAAGGGTGAACTTAATCATGATCGGCGGCCCGCAAATAAGTACTGTCTTGCTCAAGGCCGGTTGCAGTTCCTTCACATAGTTGGGAACAAAACCCACATGGCCACTCCAGTTGTCCTGTGCCTTGTCGATGGTCAGATTCACCTTAATGGTGGAATCAGCCGCCCACTCGTCAAGGATCTCTTTATAGTCAACCAAATCTTCCTTGGAGCGGGAACCATAAACTATCTGTACATCCCCGTAATTTTCCCGGTTGTCCCTTACATAATTTATCACCGACCGCAAGGGAGCCAAACCAATACCTCCGGCAATGAACAACAAGCCCTGGCCTTTAAGGGTGGTATCCACAGGAAAAGAATTCCCATAAGGTCCCCGGACCAATATCTGCTGTCCAACTTCCATCGAATGTAACCATGAAGTAAGACACCCGCATTTCTTTACGCTGAACTCCATGAACTTCTCGTTGGTAGGAGAGGAGGTGATGGATATCATCGCTTCGCCCACCCCGGGAACAGAAAGCATGGCACACTGGCCACATTTATGCTCGAAGAGTTTCTTGCCATCAAGACCGACTACACGAAATGTCTTTACATCAGGAGTTTCCTGCCTGATATCCGTCACAACTCCCACGCTAGGGATCAATGATTCCTTCTGCATTCCTATTCCTCCCCTAGTTGCTTGATCACTTTGACAATATTCATGGAAACCGGACATTTTATCAAACAACGACCACAACCAACACATCCATAAGTCCCCTCGTTGTTATCAGGAAAATAAACCAGTTTGTGCATAAAACGCTGTCTGAAACGTTCAAGTTGGGTAAGCCTTGGATTGGCGGCTGCCATCTTGGTGAATTCTGAATACATGCAACTATCCCAACAACGGAATCTTTTCACTCCATGTCCGGTATCAAAATCCTTGATATCAAAACACTGACAAGTAGGGCAGACAAAAGTACAAGTGCCACAACCAAGACAGGATTGGGAAAGTTCAGCCCATTTTGGGGAATTGAACAGCTCCATCAAGTTTTCCCCTTTGAACTTTGACAAATCCAGATGAGCAAACGGAAGCTCCTCAAGGATTTTCTTGGTCGTTTCCCGCTGTACTTCCACTATTTGTCCTTCCGATTCCTCTAGCAACCTTGAAGCATTATTCAGCAGCACTTCCCCTTTTTGAGTATTCGCTTTGAAGAAAATCCTGTCCTCAGTTTCCCATGCAGAGAGATCTCCCTCAGGCTTGGTGGCATCAATTCCATACAAAGGACAAAAACAAGTTGATTCCGGTTTGCTACAAGCCATCGAAATAATGACTGCATGATCCCTTCGATTTTGATAATATGTATCAACAGGATCCGCAAGGAAAACTTTGTCCAGAATGGAGAAACTGGCGACGTCACAAGCCCTTACTCCAAAAATAACAAAATCCTCTTTTTCCACTCGGGTATCAACGACTTCCACACTCTTCCCTTGCATCTTGAAGTCCATCAGATTTTCCATCTGGGGAAAGAAGAAGTCCTTGGCGCTTCTCACTGTGTTCAAGGCGCTACTGTATACCACGCCTTCCTTCCATTTTTGATAAGAAGCCTGCCCACTGGAGTTGTCAACTGGTAAATATACAAGAGTTTCCTTTGCAACCAGCTCAAAGAACTCATTCAATTTTGATTTCAAGAGACTAAGCATCGTGTCCCCCTCCCCGCCTGTTCACAATTGAAGGATCATCATCCTCGATGGTATAGGAAGTCAATGGCGATACGGTTTCCATATCCGAGCCGGCTTGGTACTCTCCATACAATTCATTGATGTCCTTAATAAACTTCCTGTTAAGCAAATGCAAAGGAATATGCTCAGGACAAACCCTGGAACACTCACCACAGTCAGTACAACGGCCCGCCACATGAAAAGCCCTGATGATATGGAACATGTTCTCCTCAAAGGAATCAGCTGCGGCCTTGTTTGATACTCCCGAGTTATCATTATCGAAAATACATTTCTCACAGGTACAGGCCGGACAAACATTCCTGCAAGCGTTGCAGCGGATACATCTTGAAAGCTCATTTCGCCAGAATTCAAACCGTTCATTGCTACTCATAGCCTCAAGTTTCTCAACCATATCGAACCGGTGAGAATCAAGGACTTCTCCCTCTTCTCCCAACAATTCGTCGTAGGTGACATGTTTCTTGCTCTTGCAATTAAGACATCGTTCGGAGAGTACTTCCTTCCTGTCAAATTTCTTCTCTCCGTATAATGTCCTGGCAATCACCGTCGAGCCCTCACTCCTTATGGCTGTGATTCCTTCTCCTCCAGCTTGCCTGACTTTCTCAATATCAATCTTCCCATTGCAGGGAATCCCTATGGCATATACATTATCTCTATGAATCCGATGTTCCTTGAGCAACTGAGTAAAGCTATAGGTATCGCAAGGTTTCAAGAACACCAGGACCTTGCCTTCCTCGCAGGAAAGCCTTACCAGATACTTTGAAAGATTCGACCCGCAAAAATCATTGTAGACAAAATTACCATTTAGGTCGTCAACAGTGGTAAAGACCGATGGGGTGACATCATAACCAAACTCACCAATCCGCCATCCCACAACACGAACCACACTTTTTGACTCCATGAGGGCTTTTGCTCTTTCAATCATTGTCTCTTGCATCTTATGTCCTCCAGACGTCTGTTCTCTCCCAGTTTCGCAACAGTCTGCACGAAATCTTTCATAACAGAAGCAAATTTCGCCCCTTCGGCCGCAGACACCCACTCCACACGGGTCCTGGCTTTCTCCACACCAAGATAATCAAGCATGGAAAACAGCAAGGTCATTCTTCGGCGAGCAAAATAATTACCACTTGTGTAGTGGCAATCCCCTGGATGGCAACCACAGATAATCACCCCGTCCGCTCCTCGCTGGAAAGCCCTTAGAACAAAAAGCGGGTTTACACGGCAAGAACAGGGTACTCGCACAATCTTCACTTCCGCTGGATATTCCAGACGATTGGTGCCAGCCAAGTCCGCTCCTGCATACGAACACCAATTACAGCAAAAAGCGACAATATTTGGCCTAAATTCATTAGCCCCGTTCATCGACATATCGCATCAACCTCCGCCAGGATTTCCTTATTAGAGAACCCCTTCAAGTCCATAGCCCCGGAAGGACAAGCCACGGTACAAGCACCACAACCTTGACAGACCGCAGGATTGACCTGGGCTACCCGCCGAATAGCGATAGTCCTGTTGGGCATCTTGAATTCCTTATCTACATAGGTAATAGCCCCATAAGGGCAGACCTTCTCACAGGAAGAGCACCCATTGCACATCAGCTCATCGCTTTGGGCCACACAAGGATTACCCTTGAGTGTATTCTTCACCAGCAACCCTATGACCTTGCTAGCCGCCGCTCCCGCCTGGGCAACCGTCTCAGGAATATCCTTCGGCCCCTGGCATGCTCCTGCAAGAAAAATACCGGCAGTGGGACTCTCGACAGGGCGAAGCTTGGGGTGGGCCTCCGTGAAGAAGTCATTGGTATCCATGCTTGCTGTCAACATTGTTGCAAGAGGCCGTGCCGACTTATCGCTTTCCATAGCAGCCGCAAGCACAACCAAATCCGCATCAATATGAAGTTGCTCCCCCATAATCAAATCGGAAGCCTGGACCTCCAGCTTGCCATCAGAACGGGGGACAACCTTACCCACCATACCTTTGATATAATGCACTCCATACTGTTCCACCGCACGACGATAGAACTCATCAAATCCTTTGCCTGGAGTCCTCACATCAATATAGAACACGTAGACTTCGGTATCTGGGTACTTCTCCCGGGTAAGCAATGCGTGCTTTGCAGTATACATGCAACAAATCTTGGAGCAGTATTCCTTGCCCCTGCAGGTGGTATCACGACTTCCAACACACTGCACGAACACAATGGTATGAGGATGTTTGCCATCTGAAGGACGAAGCAGGACACCATTGGTAGGACCTGCGGCATTAGTAAGCCTTTCAAACTCCAAACTACTGACCACATCCTTACTCTGGGAATAGGCAAACTCATCAAATTTATCCAATGAGATTGGATTGAATCCCGTTGCCACAACTATCGCTCCATAGCCCTGTTCAATGAATTGGTCCTTCTGCTTGTAATCGATGGCCCCGGCGGTACATACCTTGGAGCAGATTCCGCATTTGCCAGAAGTAAGCATCCTGCATTGCATCGCATCAATGGTCGCAACCTTGGGAATAGCCTGAGCGAAGGGAATATAGATAGCATGCCTGTTGCTCAATCCCAAGTTGAACTCATCAGGCACCTTCTTCATTGGACATTTCTCGATGCATGCACCACATCCAGTACACTTGTTTTCGTCGACATACCTTGCTTTTTTCTTAATGGTGACCTCAAAGTCACCTACAAACCCTTTGACCTTGACCACTTCACTGTAGGAGTAGATATGGATCTTCTCATTCTGAGCACAGTCAACCATCTTGGGGGTAAGGATACAGGCGGCACAATCCAAAGTGGGAAAGGTTTTATCTATCTGGGTCATTTTCCCTCCGATAGTCGGCTTGCTTTCTACAATATCAACCTCAAAACCGGCCTCAGCTATATCCAAGGCGGCCTGGATACCGGCGATTCCTCCTCCGATGACCAAAGCCCTTTTCGTGACAGGGCTCTCGCCAGGGACAAGCGGAGTATTGAGAAGTACTTTTGCAATAGCCGCCCTGCCAATAGCTATGGCTTTTTGTGTAGCATCCTCTTTGTCCTTATGAATCCAGGAGCACTGCTCACGGATGTTTGCTATCTCCACCATAAAGGAATTAAGCCCGGCTCTGGCTGCGGTTTTCCTAAAGGTCGTCTCATGCATGCGAGGAGAGCAGGAGCAGATGACAGCTCCCGTCAGATGCCTATCACGAATAGCATTCTGTATAATATTCTGCCCAGCCTCGCTACACATATACTGATAATCGGTGGAATATACCACAGAGGATTCCCTTCCCAGAATCTCGGCAACCTTATGGACATCAACAGTTGCTGAAATATTTGTGCCACAATGACACACGAACACACCTATTCTCTGCATGCCACTATCCCTTATTTACTATATTTTCTTAGAGCACTGACCAAGGCCTGCTGTGGCATCCGGTCATCAAGTTTCTTCACTATCATATCCGGGTTGAGGTGATTCCGCCCTTGCTGCCGTATCACCATCAACCGTACAGCCTCAACCAACTTCCCTGGCTCGACCTGTCGAGGACAACGTTCCACACAAGCAAAACAGGAAAGACACTTATATAACGACTTTGACTTAAGAAGAGGCTCTATCTCGTCTTTCTCCACCATACAGACAAACTGATGTGGATGGTACTCCATCTCATCATAGCAGGGACACGTGGCGGTACATTTCCCACAACGCATGCACTTACGCACATCCACCCCGCTGATTCTTTCTATCTCCTCACGCTCCTCAATACGGTTATCGTCCATCTGGAACTCCCTTCAATTCTCTCAAGCCAAGAGCACGGGCCAATAGTTGGGTAAAATAATATATGGGAATTCCATAATCATCATTTTTCTGCAGATTGTACTGGCATAAGGGGCAGGCGGTCACCAATAACTCGGCCCCCTGGTCCTTCGCACAGAAAAGTACTTTACCACTTCGAATCTTGGCGGATTGAGGATCCTCCAAAGTGACATATCCTCCACAACATTCATTCCGCATGGCGTATACTACTGGTTCCCCTCCAATGGCACGGATGAAATCTTCAATAATCCGGGGATTCTCACTATTGTCCATCCGCATGACTTTGCTTGGCCTGAGCAAAAGACAACCATAATACGCACCTATCTTCTTTCCTGTGAAAGGTTCCCTTACCAATTTGGCAAGGGTGTCAAACCCAACTTTATCCCGAAGGATTTCCAAATAATGATATACCCTGGTCTCGCCCGAATAAGGTTGATCAAGCTGAAGATAATTATTCACCTTCAAGGCGATATCCTTATCACTTTGCATATCGTTGTTCACCTGCTTGATCACATTGTGGCAAGCAGAACAGACGGTAACCAAATCCTGTTTGGCATCACGTGCGGCAACCAGTGCACGTACCGATGAAAGTTTGGTCGCTATCTCGTCCTTGCCAAGAGGATAGACTCCTCCACAACATTGCCACTGGGGAAGTTCCTGCAAGGTGAAACCCAAACACTCAGAACTTAAGCGGGCACACTCATCCAATTCCTTTGCCTTGTTTTTCAAAGTGCAACCAGGAAAATAACTATATGTCATGCACAAGCTCCTAAACCATCTGTTCCGGATGGAAGACTTCATCAAATTTCTCAGCGGTCAGGAACCCAAGCCCAACACAGGCATCCTTCAAGGAAATATTTTCCTTGAATGCCTTTTTTGCCGTCTTGGCTGCATTTTCATATCCAATATAAGGATTAAGGGCTGTCACCAGCATCAAGGAATTATACAAATTGTCGTGCATTTTCTCTTTATTCGCCGTGATGCCAACCGCACAATTCTTATTAAATGAGAGCATCGATTCACTAAGCAACCTTGCGGACTGCAGAAAATTATAGGCACACACAGGCATGAACACATTCAATTCGAAGTTTCCTTGGCTGGCCGCCATGCCAACAGAGACATCGTTACCCATAACTTGGACTGCAACCATAGTCACCGCCTCGCATTGTGTCGGATTCACCTTACCAGGCATGATGGAGGAACCCGGCTCATTCTCAGGAATATGAATTTCCCCCAAGCCGTCACGAGGACCGCTGGCAAGCCATCGGACATCATTGGCGATTTTCATCAGATCGCAGGCCAGGGCTTTCAAGGCACCATGAGCGAACACAATCTCATCCTTGCTGGTCAGCGCATGGAATTTGTTTGGAGCCGTGATGAATTGTTTTCCTGTCAGATTGGAAATCGCCCTCGCCACTTCAATATCAAAACCCTTGGGAGCGTTCAAGCCGGTCCCGACCGCTGTTCCTCCAAGTGCAAGTTGTCTCAATCCTGGAAGAGAGAGCAACAGCATTTCCTTGTCCTTCTGTAAAGAGGAACGCCAACCACTGATTTCCTGACCAAAGGTAATAGGAGTCGCATCCTGCAAATGGGTCCTTCCACTCTTTACAATATCAGCATTTTCTTCCTCGAGCCTTTCGAAGGTGGTGACCAACTGATTGATAGCGGGAACAACCTTATCCTCGATAGCTAATACCGCACTGATATGCATGGCCGTAGGAAACGTATCATTGGAAGACTGACTCATGTTGATGTCATCATTTGGATGCAGGAGTTTTGTCCCGGCAATCTCATTACCTCGATTGGCAATGACTTCGTTGGCATTCATGTTGGACTGAGTACCGCTTCCTGTTTGCCAAACCACCAAAGGAAAATGACTAAGCAGTTTACCGCTAATCACTTCATCGCAAGCAAGACTGACCATTGCAAGTTTCTGATCGGTCATCTTTTCTTTCTTTAAGTTATGATTGGCTATTGCAGCTGCTTTTTTTAAGATACCAAAGGCTTTTACAATCTCCATCGGCATAGTTTCGATACCTACCCCGATCTGGAAATTCTCATGGCTACGTTCGGTTTGGGCCGCCCAGTATTTATCGGCAGGAACTTTTACTTCACCCATTGAGTCATGTTCAATACGATATTCCATCTCATCCTCCCTTTAGAATTTCAACTGCTTGATAACAGACTTCAAACATTCGGCACTATGCTGAAGAGCCATAATCTCAATATCAGTCATCGGAGCGGAAAGCTTCCCCTTGATACCATCACGTCCCACGACGGTCAAGGTACTCAGGCATACATCGCTGACTCCATACTCGCCGTTAGCCATGGAAGAGACACTCAATGTGGAATCTGTTCCACAGAAGATGCACTTGCAGATATGACAGACTGAAACGGCAACTGCAAAGAACGTGGCACCCTTACGAGCAATGATCTTTCCCCCGGATTTCCTTATGTAGCTCTCCACTTCCTCATGTACAAGCGGAGGGACCATCTGGTCCTTATTGTTCAGGCAGGAAGCGTACTTATCAATAGGTATGTTTGAAATATTGGCCAAGGACCAAGGAATAAAAGAACTATCCCCATGTTCACCAAACACATATGCATGCACATTCTGTTGATTGATGTGATAATATTCGGCCAATCTTGCTCTCAGACGGGCGGTATCCAAAATAGTTCCAGAACCAAAAATGTGATTGGCAGGAAGTCCGGAATACTTATAGAACTGATATGTAAGTATATCCACTGGATTTGCAACAAGAATGTAAATTGCATCAGGGGCATGCTTGGTTATCTCAGGCATGATGGATTTCATGATATCGACGTTCGTCTGAGCCAGGTCAAGACGTGTCTGCCCGGGTTTTCTCGCGACCCCACTGGTAATAATCACAATATCGGAATTCTCAGCATCCTCATAAGTGCCCGCAAAAATCGAGACAGGAGAACAAAACGGAGTACCCTGGCGAATGTCCAAAGCTTCTCCCAGGGATTTTTCTACATTGATATCAATCATAACAATCTCTGATGCGAGCCCTGTAACAGTCATTGTATATGCTATAGTTGCACCTACACTCCCTGAACCAATAATTGTAATCTTGTTTCCCATGTTTGGTCTCCTTTATCTCACATTTAGTGCTTTAATTAGTATAAAAACAAATATTATTATTACTAATTTCACATTAAGTATTAATTAATTCACATTACTTTTAAATATTACCAGAATTATTGAAGTTTGTTAATACGTTAAAGAACATATATTTGTCAACTTCCCAGATAATTATACCTCAAGTACCAGAGAGGATTGAAAGGCAAGCCCGTTTTATCAGCTATTTCATTTAATTTATAGAAATTACCAGCAGATTCGCATTGCACTTCCGATTTGTTTGTACTATCCTGATTAAGGTTTAATTATACCTTTTCAAGGAGACCACAATGTACCTCGACCTCACTAGCTGTCACAATAGTTTTCGCTAGGAGGAAAGCGAAACTGAATGAGATATTCCAAAGGATTCAAGGGTTCAATTGTTCGTAGAGTTGTTGATAGAGGAGAGAAGAGCGTGTACCAGGTTTCCAAAGACCTTTGTACATGAGGCAAAATCCCTGGGAGTGGCTGAAAAGTCGACCTGTGGATTCCTGGGCATCACGGTGAGGACCATCCAGAACTGGAGGAACAAGGGGCTTCGTGACAAGCTCCCACCTCAGTAGCAGGCTTGCCCTCACTGCAATTGTGGGATGGTGCATAGAGACCTGTGAATCGGATGGGCTCTCCCTGCTTTTGTTTGCAAGGATCACTAGGGATGTGAAGGCAGTACCCCAAATTTTGATGGCAGACAACGGCCATCCGATGAGAGGGATGACCCTTGCGGTCTTCCTGGACTCCTTGTTTATACGCCGTAGCTATTCCCGCCCAAGATGCAGCAATGACAACGCTTTCATCGGGTCGTGGCATAAAACACTCAAGTATTCGGGGGGATATCGAGGCTGCTCGTATCTGGTATGCTGATTTTGTTAACTGGTACAACAAGTGTCATCGACATTCAGTATTGGCTTATGTAACGCCAATAAGATTGTTTTCTGAACGGAACAAGACAATCCTGGCAGCAAGAGAGAGAAATCCACTGCGTTGGATTTTCATGCTTGGACCGACCGCACCCCATCACGGTATACCATGACATTTCCCTTCTGATACTATTCCCATCAAGCGGAAGCACCCCCAGGGTATATGATATCGAACACACCCTCTGTGATATGGCCAAGACCAGTCACAAGGCGGATATCCAAGCGGTGAACGAAGCAATGAGGATGTATGCCGGCTCACGGGATAAGAAGGATACTGCCCATCTCATGGACTATGCACACACAGCTTCGGGTGTTGCCGAAGATCCTGGCTTACATGGAGATGCTTTCATGATTCCCGGAAGTTGCAGGCCGCCGGCTATCAGGATTACGTCGGATCAATCCTTCAAGCATCCAATGGGTACTACCAGCACACCATCATCACGGCGGTAGGCAAACTCGGTTCCCGTAAGAATCATCAGAAACGAGGGTTCCTTCATCTTCTTGGTATCTACCTTGGCTTTCAGCTCCAGCAGGTGTTCGGCTGCTTCCTCGATCTCCTTGGAACCGAGTTTCACTTCGATCGGAGCCCACTTGCCGTCGTTGAGACAGACAACGGTATCCGATTCCAAGCCGCTTGCATCACGATAATGAAAAACCTGTCCGTCGATGGCCTGTGCGTAGACCCGCAGGTCCCTGGTGCAAAGGGATTCAAAGAGAAACCCAAAATATTGGAAATCCTCGAGCAACCGGGAAGGGGTGAGCCGCATCACGGCTGTTGCGATGGAAGGATCCACGAAATGCCGTTTCACTGAAGTCCTGATCACCGTCTTGGAGCGCAACACAGGGTTCCAGGCAGGAAGATTCTCCGTAACGAAGATGCGGTCCAATGCCGCAAGGTACTGGCTGATTGTTTTCTCTGAAATGCTTTCATCGACATCGCCCAAGGCAATATCATCACGGATTGTCTTGATCGTTGCCATCGTCGCAATGTTTCTGGCATATGAGCGCATCAGCGCCCGTACCCGGGCGGGATTCTTTTCCACGCCATCCACCCGGGAAATATCCGCATTGATGACTGCCTCCACATAATCCACCGCATGGCGCAACGCAATGTTCTCTTTACTGCCGATGGAAGCCGGCCATCCTCCCCGAACAATGGCGGAGGCTATGCTTTCTATGGACAGATCTGAAAAACCTTCGGGATTGGTCTTCCCGTCAAACAACGATTTCAGCGAAACCATCCCATTCGACTCCAAGGATTCGAACAGACTCATGGGACGCATCATCAGTCGTGAGATTCTCCCGGTCCCTGTATGTTGTACAGCATCATCCTTTGGTACCGCCGATCCTGTCAGAATGAACTGACCCGGCTTCCCCCCACGCTGGTCGACCATGAACCGCACGGCATCCCACAGGACGGGTGCGCTTTGCCACTCATCGAGCAGGCGGGGAGTATCTCCTTGCAAGAGAAGGGAAGGTTTTGTATCAGCCGCCATGAGGTATGAGGCAGACTTGTCGGGATCCTGCATGAACAGCTGACTTTTTGATGCTCTCGTTGCAGTTGCTGTTTTTCCGCACCATTTTGGGCCTTCGACCAAAACAGCGCCACTTGAGCGGAGTCTCTCCTGCAAGAGCTCATTAGCAATGCGCTTGAGATAGGTTTGTCCTTCCATGTGGAGATCCTCCTTCCTTATGATACCATCATACCCCTTACTTCCGATAATATCAATGTTTTGCTTCCGAAAAAATTAGCATTATACTTCCGATAATATGAGCATTCTGCTTCCGAAAATATTGCAACTACACTTCTCACCTTGTAGCTGTCAAGAAAAATAGACACTAAAAGTATTTAATTTAATTTCTCGTTTTTGAAAGTAGACATATCCAGTTCTTTATCTTGTTTTGTTTTTCCAAAAGTAGACGCAGCATACATTTTCCCACA
>Ga0265294_10002928_pt1 | contig 22171 bp, 16 predicted proteins | sample MunlanPumphouse3_FD_192504 | JGI IMG/M metagenome (GOLD analysis project Ga0265294, IMG submission 192504) | Groundwater microbial communities from a municipal landfill in Southern Ontario, Canada - Pumphouse #3 | ecosystem: Environmental > Aquatic > Deep subsurface > Groundwater | place... | reverse complement strand
CTCCTGCATACCGGCAATATGCTGAATCTGTCCCGATATGCCACATGCTATGTATAACTTGGGGCGCACGGTGACTCCGGTTTGACCGACTTGCCGTTCATGTCCGGTGAAGCCGGCATCGACAGCGGCACGAGATGCACCTACCTCGGCACCCAGCACATCGGCAAGCTGGTAAAGCAGGTCGAAATTCTCTTTCGATCCCACCCCGTAGCCACCCGAGACGATGACAGGTGCATTTTTGATGTTTACCTTCGACTTTTCGATATGGCGGTCGATGATGGATACAACGAACGCCTCCTCCGCCACGAAGTCGGATACCTGGTGCTCCACCACCTCACCCTTATAATAGGGGTCCAGTATCTCCTTTTTCATCACCCCCTCACGCACGGTGGCCATCTGTGGCCGGTGGTCGGGGTTGATGATCCAGGCCACGATGTTGCCACCAAATGCTGGACGGATCTGATAAAGCAGGTTTTCATACACCTTACCTGCTTTTTTGTCTTCGTGATCACCAATCTCGAGCGAGGTGCAATCGGCTGTCAGCCCACTGCCCAATGCCGAGGAGACACGCGGTCCCAGATCGCGGCCGATGATGGTGGCACCCATCAGGCAGATCTGTGGCTTCTCCTGTTTGAACAGCTCTACCAGGATGGCGGTATGCGGCAGCGTGGTGTAAGGGGAAAGACGCTGATCGCGGAAGATATGCAGCCGGTCCACACCGTAGGGAAACACCTGTTCCGCTATTCCATCGGCATGAGCCGTGGCAGCGATGGCCTCAAGTCGGCAATTCAACTGTTTGGCCAGTGATTTTCCCTTGGTAAGGAGTTCCTGGCTCACCTCGGCTACCCTACCCTCTTCAATTTCCAGATATACAAATATATTGTTCATGATCAATGTGTAATTGTGTTAACCAATGGTGTGATTTGTGATCAGCTCCCGCATCAGCTCGTCGATCTCCGCATCGCTGCCACTCAACTGCTTGCTCTCCTTGGCCTGAAAAACCACGTTTTCGATCTTCTTCACCTTGGTAGGCGATCCTGACAGACCACATTGCTGAGGATCGGCCGCCACATCGGCAACGCTCCACTCGGTAAGGTTCAGGTAGGGACGGCTGCTATAAATATCAATGTAGTCGATATGCTCCACCTGCCGTTCGGTAACGGTCTTCGCATGCTTGTACTTCTGCAGCAGCTTGGCGTTGCGTGGCCGGCAGGGTGCAGCCGAACCGTTCACTGTGATCACCGCGGGCAGTGGGCACTCCACCACCTCCACACCATGCTCCAGTCGGCGTTTCACGCGGATTGAGCCTGTATTTACCTTCTCAATCGCCTCGGCATAAGTGATCTGGGGGATACCCAATTTCTCTGCGATCTGTGGCCCCACCTGTGCGGTATCACCGTCAATGGCCTGTCGTCCCGAAAGAATGATGTCATAACTGCCGATTTTGCGGACTGCCATCGAGAGAGCATAGGAGGTTGCCAGTGTATCAGCACCTGCAAAAGCCCTATCTGTGAGCAACACCCCGTCATCGGCTCCCCGGAAAAGTCCTTCTCGCAGGATCTCAGCAGCCCTACCCGGCCCCATGGTTAGAAGGGTGATTTTGGTACCGGGATTCTGTTCTTTGATCAGCAGTGCCTGCTCCAGCGCATTCAGGTCCTCAGGATTAAAGATGGCGGGCAGTGCCGCCCTGTTTACTGTTCCGTCGGCTTTCATTGCATCTTTCCCCACGTTGCGTGTATCGGGAACCTGCTTCGCCAACACAATAATGTTAAATACCATGTTCTTCAATTGTTACGATAGTGTTTGTTTCTAAAGGAGGGACAAATATACACAAAAAAAGAGCGATCTCCCCTTTTGCCCACCACAATTTTCCGGGAAACAAAAAAATGTAGCCAGTCATTAAACCAAAGGGAGAGAAAACAGTCACTAATTGGCAAAAGAACCTGTTTCGCAACACATAGCTGACCGATAAATGTTAAATTAGCATCTATGAGACATCTAACACTTTTACCGACCATCACTTCCCTCATGCTGCTTGTCGGCTGTTCGGGAATCAAATACCTGACCGTTGAAACAAGGGAACCGGCTCAGGTAACGCTTCCTTCGAATGTGCTCTCTATAGCCATCGTCAACAACGTAGTCGTACAGCCTGATGAAGTTGGGCATACCCTCCAGCGCATCGGGCATACAACAGATGACAGGGTGAAAGCATCTTCCGACAGCATCGCCGTTTTCTACACGGAGGCACTGGCTCAGTTTCTGGAAGAAGAGGATTACTTTCACAGGATACATTATCTATCCAACAGACTGAGGGATGACCATGACTTCTTCAGTGAAAAACCGCTGACCCCGGAACGGATGAACGAGCTCAGAAGGCAAACAGGAGCCCAGGCTATTGTGTCACTGGACAAATTGATTGTTGAGACCCGTAAAAGGGAACATTACCACCAACAGGGTTACAGCTACTGCGACCTGAAAGGCAGTATCCAGTCATTGATCAGGGTTTATCTACCCACCATGGAGGGCAAGATACCGGTGGTTCATTATAAGGATAGTCTCACATGGGAAGGATTCGACATCCAGGATGAGCGGGCCTATGCTGAGCTGATGATACCCACGCGGGAAGAGGCGATGAAACGGTTGGCCGTTCGTGCCGCGGAGAAGATGTCGTACGTGTTTGCTCCCCACTGGGAAATGCAGGACAGATGGTACTACACATTGCCCGCCTCACTGATGAGAGAGGGAGAAGCTTTTGCAAAGGCGGCAGATTGGTATCGGGCAATTGAGAAATGGGAGGCTTTCTACAACCGGAGTTCCAGGAAAATTGATCAGGCAAAAGCAGCCAACAATATTGCATTGGCCTATGAGATGCTGGATGATATGCAGCAGTCATACCAATGGGCAACCAAGGCACATGAACTCTTTGTGGAAGCAACCAGTACCCATTCACTGGAAAGAAAGAGATCCCGGTTGTACAAGAATGAGATTGCCAGACGAATGGACACACTCAATCAGATCAACATGAATGAGACGTGAGCGGTTAAGGTCGCAGGATAGTTCGAAGAGAGGCATGATCCTCTCTTTTTTGTTTTTTGCAGCCCTCACTAAAAAAAAGAGGGTAAATCGCACTGATTATCAAAAAAAAGATTACCTTTGCAACAGAATCTTCGACAGTACATTGACTCACTACTGTTATTCATTTGCTTTTATTTCAAATAGTATATATCCGGTCGTTTTGCTAAAAAAAATGGTTCATCCGCTTCCATTTGCAAATCTGGCACGATTCTAAACAACATTTCATACAAAAACCATAACGTATTTTTACAGATTTACATGGCTTATAATATCATTGAGCTCAATGAGAAGCTCACAACCGAATTGCGTGTTCTTGCCAAAGAAATGGGCATCAGACGCCCAGACGCATACAAAAAGGAGGAACTGATCTACAAGATCCTCGATGAGCAGGCAATAGCCGAAACCAAGAAGCTAGCTGCAGAACCGGTAACCAAACAGTCTGGTAGCGGACGAAAGCGTTCCGACAACACGAGAAGCCAGCAGAACAGGTCCACGGAGCGAAAATCCGGTTCAGCAGGGAAAGAGAATCTCCCCAAACAAAAGTCACAGGCACCCAAAGAGACAACTGCGCCACAACCCTCCTCCCCGGCTCAGAATAGGCAGACAAAAGCAACAGAGCCAAGCACACAGCCCCGGGCAACATCCCCTCACACACAACCCAAGCCAGTCGAAAAGCCGGTTTCCGCAGAAAAACCATCCCAGTCAGAGAAACCAAGACTGATTAAAAAGGAGGAGGTTGTTGTTCTGAACAAAGGTGAAGAACCCAAAACGGATCGCCAGCCTGTTGCAATCGTCCAAAGCAAAGCACCGGCAGAGGTAGAGGTAGAGGCTACAAACCCTGTAAAGAGAGATGGTGCGGCTGTGCAGGCAGAAAAAAAGAAAGAGGAGGCACCCTCATCCGGAGTGGCAAAAAACCCCGAGAAGCCGATTCAGCTGGTGTTCCGTTCATCCAAACACCGTAATGAAGAGAAGAAGAGTACGCCGGCACCGGTAACGCTACCACCGGTAGTGGCTGAAGACCCAACGGCAGAGACAATTATCCCGGCAGAGGGTAGCTCGCCCGCAGCAGGTGGTAAAGTCTCCCTGCAAGACCTGATTGCCCCCTCACCGCTTCAACCGAAGCACCAGGCAGCACAGGCAAAAGGTCATCCACAGCCACAGGGACAACCCCAACAACAAAAAGAACAAAAAGAGAAGGAGCCGGCCTACGATTTTGACGGTATTCTCAACGCCACCGGAGTACTGGAGATCATGCCCGACGGATACGGTTTTCTTCGTTCCTCCGATTACAACTATATGTCTTCTCCGGATGACATCTATGTATCACAGTCGCAGATCCGCCTTTTCGGTCTGAAAACAGGTGATGTGGTGGAAGGTCCCATCCGCCCTCCCAAAGAGGGTGAGAAATTCTTCCCCCTGGTAAAGGTAGACAATATCAATGGCCGCAAGCCGGATGATGTGCGTGACCGGGTACCGTTCGACCACCTGAAACCACTCTTTCCCAATGAGAAGTTCAACCTCACCAAAGGACACAACGACAACCTCTCCTGCCGCGTGGTGGATATGTTTTCACCTATTGGCAAGGGACAGCGTGGCCTGATCGTGGCGCAGCCGAAAACCGGCAAGACAATGCTTCTGAAGGATATTGCCAATGCCATTGCCGACAACCACCCCGAGGTGTACATGATCATCCTGCTCATTGACGAACGTCCTGAGGAGGTAACCGATATGGAGCGCAGCGTGAACGCCGAGGTGATCGCCTCAACGTTCGATGAGCCTGCCGATCGTCACGTAAAAATCGCCGAGATTGTGCTGAACAAGGCCCGCCGTCTGGTGGAATGTGGTCACGACGTAGTAATCCTGCTCGATTCCATCACCCGTCTGGCACGTGCCTACAACACCGTGCAACCCGCATCAGGAAAAGTACTCTCTGGTGGTGTCGATGCCAATGCCTTGCACAAGCCTAAGCGTTTCTTCGGTGCCGCACGCAACATTGAGCATGGTGGTTCCCTCACCATCATCGCCACGGCGCTCACCGAAACCGGGTCCAAGATGGATGATGTAATCTTCGAGGAGTTCAAGGGTACCGGCAACATGGAGCTGCAGCTCGACCGCAGGCTCTCGAACAAACGAATCTTCCCCTCGGTCGACATCATTGCCTCCAGCACACGTCGTGACGATCTGCTTCTCTCTGAGGAGACGCTCAACCGGATGTGGGTGCTCCGCAACTTCCTCTCCGACATGAACTCGGTGGAGGCTATGGAGTTCCTGTTGAATCGTATGAGACGCACCTCCAGCAACGAGGAATTTCTGATCTCAATGAACGACTGATGCTTCAACACTTCGCATCTCCAGCGAAGAAGAGAGAGACAAACGACAAACGCAGCGAACACTTTACCGTGTCGCTGCGTTTTTGTCACCCAAATACTGTCACAAATTTATCCCATCCATTGGGGCTATTCTCATTTTAAAGCCATATATCATCAGGGTAAGCCACATCCTCAAGAAAAAGAGCATGCCCCGGCACGGAGTCGCCCGCCACGTTACGATTCCTCGCTTCGATGATCCTCCGAAAGCCCCGCTCATCGAGCCTCCCTCTGCCAGCTTCGAGCAATGTACCGGTAATGGCCCGCACCATGTTGCGTAGAAACCGATCGGCAGTGATCGTGAAGGTGAAATGCTCCCCACTCTTCTCCCAGCCCGCATATGCTATCCGGCAGATATTGGTCTTCGCATCGGTGTGCAGTTTGCTGAAACTGGTGAAGTCATCATACTCCATCAACACCTCACAGAGTCGATTCATCCGGTCCATATCCGGAGAGAACGGGATCCTGTAAGTCAGTTCATGCTGAAAAGGATCCTTCTGGGTGGTGAGATGGTAGCTGTAGGTACGTGAAAGGGCACTGAAGCGTGCATGTGCATCAGCAATAACAGGTCGAATCTCCTGTATGGCAATGTCCCGTGGCAGGAAGTTATTCAGTTTTCGCACCAGATCTGTCTCACTGAATGGATTCCCCTCCCAGTCGAAATGAGCAATCATCCTGCGGGCATGCACACCCGCATCGGTTCTGCCGGCACCGGTAATCTCCATCTCTCCGCGCAGAATCACTGAGAGCGACTCTTGCACTACCTGCTGTACACCTGTACCGTTGGGTTGCACCTGCCAGCCCACATAGTTTTTTCCGTTATACGAGAGGGTGATGAAAAAACGAGGCATGGATCGCTTTAGCCTTTTAATCCTCTTAACCGAATCTGCGTAAGCACCTGCTTGGTGTTGAGCGGAAAATCTCCATCCATCATCCAGGCATAGTAGCTGGGTTCTTTGGCGAGTACTTCGGTCACAGGTTTACCCCTGTGTTTTCCGAAGTTGAACACCTCAATCCCTTTCTCGTTGTAGATGATTCTACCGGCAAAGTCGACATTGTTGTTGAAACTGGAGTACTCTTTCGATAATGCCTCGATATCGTTGGTGAGATCGGGATAACGATCCAGCTGGGATTTGAGCACCTCGTAGGTGGCACGGGTATCTGCTTCCGCCGAGTGTGCAGCTTCCAGTTTCTTGTTACAATAGAAAGCATAGGCCGCCTCCAGGGTCCGTTGTTCTTTCTTGTGGAAAATGATCTGCACATCCACAAACTTGCGTTTGCTCATATCAAAATCGACCTCCGCCCGAAGGAATTCCTCTGCCAGCATCGGCACATCGAAGCGACTGGAATTGAAGCCGGCAAGGTCGCATCCCTCCAGCTGCTCAGCCAGTGACCGGGCCACCTGCCTGAAGGTGGGACAATCCTTCACATCCTCGTCGGTGATTCCATGAATGGCCGTTGCCTGTGGAGGTATGGGCATTTCAGGATTGAGACGGCGCGACCTGATCTCTTCTTTTCCGTTGGGATGAACCTTCAGTAAAGAGATCTCCACGATACGATCGTGAGTTACATTGATACCGGTTGTCTCCAGATCGAAGAAAACCAGTGGATTCTTAAGATTCAATTGCATTCCGACTGGGTTAGTCATTCAACATCATCGGCATCAGGAGCGTCAACATCTCTTCGTTCTCCTCTTTTTCAACCGGAAGAATCAGTCCCGCCCTAGAAGGATCCGAGAGTTCGATCCGCACATCGGCAGAGGGTATATTGTTGAGGATATCAATCAGGAAGGCTGCCTTGAAACCTATATTCATCACGTTCCCTTCGTAGCTGCAGGGGATCATCTCCTCTGCGGCAGTGAGGAAGTCGATATCCTGCGCCGATACCACAATTCTGTCTTCTGAGAGCTGAAGTTTCACAAGGCTGCTGGCTGGGTTGGAAAAGACCGCCACACGCTTGAGTGCATTGAGCAGTGCCAGCCGGTCGAGTGTTACGTTGTTCGGATTGTTTTGCGGAATCACCGAGTTGTAGTTGGGATAACGCCCCTCTACAAAGCGACACACCATCCTGTAATCACTCATGGTGATATAGGCATTGTTCTCGTCGAAACGGATTTCCACGCTGCCACTCTCTTTGGGTAGCAGGGCCTTCAGCAGGTTGGCCGGCTTCTTGGGCAGAATAAAGGAAGAACGCCCTTCTCCTTTTGCCTCGCTGGTGGTAACCCGTACCAGCTTATGCCCGTCGGATGCAACAAAGGTCACATCACTGGCAGTGATATCGAAATAGATACCGTTCATCACAGGTCGGAGTTCATCATCGGCAGTGGCAAAAACGGTACGGTTGATCCCCGAAAAGAGGGTATCTGTCTCCAGGGTCAACGACATGAAATCCTGTTTCAAGGGCTTTGGATCCGGATATTCATCTCCTTTCAGTCCCACGAAATTGTACTTACCGTTGTGGTAATAGATGAATACCTCAAGGGTCTCGTCGTTGATATCGATGGTCAACGGCTGATCAGGTAGTTCACGCAGCGGATCGAGCAGGTTACGGGCATTGATGGCCAGGCTTCCCTCACCCTCGGCACTGCTTACCTCCACGGTTGTCTCCAAACGTGTCTCACTGTCGGCAGCCGTGAGTGACAGCAGGTTGCCCTTGAGGTTCAGTAGAAAACAATCGAGTATGGGCAGGGTATTCTTGGAGTTGATTACCCTGCTAATGGCTTGTAGGTGGTTCAACAGGATGGCACTTGATACTGCAAATTTCATGATGATATCTTTTTTTGAACAAATATAAGCAATAATCTTGGAGAAGAATTCATTTTTCGTAAAAATTAGCCGTCAGGAAACAGCGATCAGCGTCAAACGCCAAACCAAAAGCCAAGCACTCCAGCATGTTTACACCGTTCAACAAATGGGATGGCACACCTTGGGTGTAGTTTCGTACTTTTAAGAGAACCTACTAAGATGATTTTTTGTTGCGTGGATGATGCTCAATAATCTCTTGCCGCAGGAAATTGCGGTCGAGGTGGGTATATATCTCGGTGGTGGTGATCTTTTCGTGTCCCAGCATCTCCTGTATCACCCGGATATTGGCTCCCCTTTCCAGCAGGTGGGTTGCAAAGGAATGGCGAAGCACGTGGGGACTGATTGTTTTTTGCAGGCCAGCCATCTCGGCATACTGCCTCAGATAATGAAACACCGTGACACGCGAAATGGCTTTCCCTCGTGAAGTGACAAAGAGGATATCCTCATGTCCCTTTTTGATATTGATCTGACTGCGATATGGAAGCCAGTTCCGAATCTTCTGCACGGCTATTCCGGAGATGGGTACCAACCTTTGCCGGCTTCCTTTCCCTTCAACACGGATGAAACCCTCATTGGGATAGAGATCTGAAAAACGAAGGTTTGTCAGTTCCGAGATACGGAGTCCACAACTGTAAAGTGTTTCAATAATGGCATAATTGCGGGTACCTTCCACCGTAGAGAGATCAATGACACCCAGGAGACGGTCAATCTCCTCCAGGGTGAGTACAACAGGTAGTTTCAGGCCGATTCTGGGTGTCTCCATCAGCTCGGCGGGGTTATCCTCCCGGTAATGATCCATCAGTAGAAAACGAAAGAAGGACTTCAATGCCGAGATGATGCGTGCCACAGAACGGGGTGATATTCCGCTATCATGCAGTTCTGCGAGAAACATTTCCAAGTGATGCCGCTGAAGGGTGGTGAAACTGAGTTGCTGCTCTTGCGCAAAAGAGGAGAGCTTCTGCAGATCCCCCATGTAGGCGTCAATTGAATGGGGCGATAGACCCTTTTCCAGCAAGAGGTATCTCCTGTAGGATTCAATGATCGTCGGCTGTTTCATGATGAGCTGCCTGATAACTGTCCCACCAGATCAGCAGCTTCGGCAACACTCCCCACGAGCAACTCCATCAGCTCCCCCCTCTCCTTTTCGGAGAGATGCTTCTCCTTCTCCAGCCGTCTCAGCAGAGAAACAGCCGCCCTGTTATCCATCATTCGAAAGAGTGGAAGTATCTTGTGCGAGAGTGCGGCAGTCCCATGCATATCGTTCTCTTGTAGCATCACCCTCATACGGTGGATCTGATCGCTTGTCTCTTCGATGAACGATTGCAGAATGGCTTTCGAGACAACCGGATCCTCTTTTACGAATTCAATCAGTGCGGCAACTCCTTTTACCATGGTAACGGACGGGGTGTCTGTTGAAACAGGCAGATCAGGCAGATGCTTTCGAAGCATTTCACGCAACTCATGCATAGTGAACGGTTTTGCCAGATAACCGGCAAATCCGGCCTCGCGGAGATCGTCGGCTGAAATATCCGACCGTGCAGTAAGTGCAATCAGTGGAACATTGTTCTCCGGAAGGGAGCTCCTTATCTTTTCTGCAAACACCAACCCGTTGGTATGAGGCATCTGGATATCGAGTAGGATCAGGTCGAAGGAGTGAAGTCTCAAGAGTGACAATAGTTTTTCCGGATCGCTCCCGGTGACACAATCCACCCCAATCCGTTGCAGCATTTCGGATGTCATCATTAACTGCACGATATCATCGTCAATCACCAGTACCATTCTTTTCCGGGAGAAAGTTGCAGCCTGTTCGCCGGCTTCTGTTTCATCCAATGCGTCAGGGGTCTTCAGGGGTATTTCAACCACGAAAGTGGAACCCTTCCCTTTTTCAGACAACAGATCTATCTTTCCACCCAGCACCCCAACGAGTCCCTTGGTGATGGCAAGTCCCAGACCACTCCCTTCAACAGGTTCAACCTCTTTTCCCGGCTTGTACAAACGTTGAAACTCCTGAAAGACCAGCTGTTGCTCCTCCTCATCCATTCCTTCACCGGTATCGGATACGCTAAAAATGAACCAGTCGGAATACTCCCTGATCTCCTCCTGCATCTTCACCAATATCTGCCCCTCTTGTGTGTATTTGATTGCATTGGAGAGGAGATTGCTCATGATCTGCCTGATCACATATGGATCCCCTAAACGAATGCTATCCTCGGAGATTCTGTTTTCCAGGCTGTAATCCAGCTCCTTCTGTAAAGCCAGCGGACGAAAGCTTTGTGCTGTTTCTTCCGTAAGCATATGCAGATCGAACCGGGTTTCCTTCAATTGCCAGTTACCCGACTCAATCCGATGATAATCCAATAGCGTAGAAACCAGTCGCAGGATATGATCACCCGAATGTTTCATCTGATTGAGAAAATGTTCCCTCTTGCCAGGAGCATCCTCCTGCTCCATCAATTCAATATAACCAAGTATTGAGCTCATCGGTGCCTTGATATCGTGGGAGATGGTGAGCATCAGTCTTTCACGGGCGGAAAGCAGATCGGAAATCCGTTTGTGTGACTGTTCCAGCTCCATGCGGTAACGCCGGCTTTTGTTGAGATCCATCAGAAAGAGAGATACAAATATCAGTGCAATCAGTATTGCCAGTGTAGAGACGATGAAGAGCGTCTGTTGTGATCCGCTCAACGCCTTTTCACGTGCCATTACCAAATAAAGCGTTTTGGCCAGTTCCTCCTGTTCCACACTTTTCAACAGCTCATCGATCCGTGCTGTAAGCATGCGGTTGGTGTGACTCATCACCTCCAGCTGACGAAGGAAAGCCAGCTCAAACTGTCTCTGCCGTTGCAAGTTTAGCTTTTCAGAGGTACGCACCATATTGATCAGTGTGTCAACCATCACACGGAACTGGTTGTCGGATAGCACCGACCTGTTTTCAATCACCAGCGTAGAATCCTCAGATGCAACAAACACATTACGAACCCTGTCCAGAAAACCTTTTCGTTGACCCTTCACCACACTGGTATCACTTTTCTGGACAACAGAGGGATTCAGGTTTTTCCGTGTGAGATACTCGGTGATCTCACTGTTCAAGGATCGGGGCACATAGGTACTTTCCCGCATGCTTATTACTTCCGGTGCGGAGCGCATCGAATCGAGGAGTGTCGCAACCTGTTCGAGGTTATCCCGTTTCAGGTCGATCAACAACCGGATACTATCCAGTCTGCTGATGCGCAACGGGTCTTCCGTCATATGTTTCAGGGAGTCGAGACAGCGCGTGATTTCCGGAACAATGGAGTCATATTTCCGGAAATAAACACGCGCATTCTCTGCCGTAAAGAGATTCTGATCACTCTCTATCTCATAGAGCCGGGAAAGAGTGTTCCCCACTAACAATAGCTCCCGGTGCTCCTCATTTTTGAGTCTGTTGTCGGAAAATTCTACCAGGTTACGGTAGATAAGATAGAGTCCGGCAGCCATGATCACCACAATCAGCATATAGCCGGCGATCACCTTCGTTTCAATTTTAGAACCCCCTTTTCTTTTCATGGCGAGAGAGTGCTTCAAGGCACGGTTTATGTGGATACATTGTACAGTTTCATCTTGTTGTAAAGCGTTTTCCTGTCGATGTTGAGTATTGAGGCAGCCATGGTTTTGTTCCCTTTGGCAAGCTGAAGTGCTTCCAGTATTTTCTCCTTTTCATAATTCTCTTTCCGCAATTTGTGTATCGCATTGACGGGCTGAAGCTTCTGCTCTTTTGGGGTCTCACTTTTGCCAAAAAGCTCCGGCAGGATTGAAAGAGACACGGGGGATTCTTCGGATAACAACACCGCCTTCAGGATCATGTTCTTCAACTCCTGAATGTTCCCTGGCCAGGCATAATCATAGAACCGTTTCATCAACTCCGGTTCAATTCCCTTTATCTCCTTGTTCAGGATGTAGTTGGAAAATTTCAGAAAATGAGCAGTAAAAGCAGCGATCACCTCCTTCTCTCCTTTCAGTACAGGCAGTTCCACGCAGTTCTTCTCCATGAGGGTATAGAGTTTTGGAATCATCACCCGCTGCAGTTCCTCCTTCTCCTTCACCGTGCTGATCACCACCTGTACAAAACCTTCGTCCTTATTCTGACGAGTCAAAATACCCAGCAACTCATCCTGCAGATTCAGGTCCAGCAGCTCGGCATTGCGCACGTGAAGAATTCCGCCCTGAGCGTCCTTGAATCGCTCTTTCAGCAACGAGGTATCACTGATTCCGTCCGGATGCTGGCGACTCATCTCCCATTCACGATCATACTGTTCCAGGTCAATGGTAACCAGTGGCTTGCTCAGATGATATCCCTTGTCATGCAGATACCTGACAGTGGAAGACTTTCCGGTACCTCGATTCCCGATGATGGTCAGATGTGATTTTTGCTCAATTACCCTGTCCAGTATATCCATCACCCTGGCATAGACTTCTCCGGGTGGCTTGATCATCTGGTTGCACTTGACCTCTTTGCATTTCCTGTTCAGATGAGTCAGGAAGGCTTCGTCGATCTTATGGAAAAGTTGTCCCGGCTCAATCGGTTTAGCGATATAATCGGCTGCACCTGACTTCATGGCGATCACAGCCGACTCAATATCGGCAAAACCAGTCATCATGATCACCAGGATATCAGAGTCATATTTCTTTACCCACGACAAAAAGGTAAATCCGTCAATTTCGGGCATCTTGATATCCGCCAGAATCATATCGAACGGTTGCTCCCGTACCAATTGCTTTGCTTGATAGACGTCAGTGGCGGTTTCGGCATTGTATCCTTTTTTGATCAGCCAGGACTTCAACATCAAACAGACCGTCAGGTTGTCATCAACTACAAGAAAGTTCTTTTTCATCACATCTCTACAAAACGAACGAAACAGATCCCGTGATCTGTTTAAGATCATTCTTTATCATTCTCTTTTTTTGTTTCTCTCTCCAACTCCCGGGGTATCATCACTGCTGCATACAACATGAAAACCGCTCCGCATAACATTACCAGCGCCCATTCGTTGCGCCTCCTGAACATCAGATAGGTTGCCACGATCATCAGAACCGAGGAGAAAACCTGAAAATGAAACAGTCTCTTACCACGGATACTTTTTCCCTGATAGGGTGTAGCAAGCGTGCGTAGCGAAAAAAGGGCTACCGAAAAGGCCATGATCCAGGGTGCCACAGAGGGTACCACCAGATAGAAAGCAGCAGATACCAAAATCAGCAGTGCGGAGATGCGTAGCAAAATATCATTGTTGTGGCGCGTCATACGTTTCAATTAGTATGGTTACCTTTGAATGCTTACAGGCAGATAGCCGCATTTTTAAGGTGAAGGTAGCAGAACTTTTGATTTTCCGAAAAAACCGCTCTGTTACAAAAAAACAAGAAAATGAATCTATTCCTGTATGATAAAAATATCCTCATTCTCTTTTTTCATGAGATAGTTCTCACGGGCAAACTTTTCCAGATCATCATCATTTGACTGGAGTTCGTGTAACTTCTCCCTGTCTGACTCCGTTTGCTGGCGATAATATTCTATCTGTGATTCCAGATCCCTGATCTGTGATTCGTAGCGAATCCGCTTGGTCACGCTGCTGTCGCTCAAAAAAAACAACACGACAACCAGTACTGCAAGCAGTGCAATCTGGTAAGCTGTAAGACCAAAATAGCGTCTTGTGCCCAGCATATTCGCGATCTGTTTCATTTCAGTCGTCCCTAAGATGGCGTTATTATACCAGACAAATGTAACACATATTTTCCATTCATGCGAACCATTTCACGGAAATAAGCGAAAATTAATAAGCTTCCCTGTTTACAGATTGAACAAAAAAAAGTACCTTTACGCTGTGTTGTTTTGTTTTAATAATTGTTCACACTCTGACGTATGAGAAAACTGTTTTTAACCACTCTTCTGGTGGGATGTTGTGCTTTTGTTGCTTCACCCTGTACCAACCTGTTGGTGGGAAAGAAAGCATCTGTCGACGGCTCAACGCTTATTTCGTATGCTGCTGACTCCTATGGTCTCTATGGCGAATTATACCATTGGCCCGCGCAACAATACCGCCCTGGAGAGCAGTTGGATGTCTACGAGTGGGATACCGGTAAGTACCTGGGTAAGATACCACAGGTATTGCAAACATACAACGTGGTGGGCAACATGAACGAACACCAGTTAGCCATTGGTGAGACTACGTTCGGAGGCCGCAGTGAACTGATCGATTCCACCGGGATCATGGACTACGGCAGCCTGATATACATTACGCTTCAGCGTGCCAGAAATGCCCGTGAGGCGATCCGTGTCATGACAGAACTGGTGACAGAGCATGGTTATTACAGTTCGGGTGAATCCTTCTCCATTGCTGATCCCAACGAGGTATGGGTGATGGAGATGATTGGCAAGGGAGCTGGCAACAAGGGAGCTGTATGGGTTGCCGTGCGGATTCCGGACGACTGTGTCTCGGCACACGCCAACCAGGCGCGCATCCAGCAGTTCCGGCTCAACGACCCTGAGAACTGTCTCTACTCTTCCGATGTGATCTCGTTTGCACGGGAGAAGGGTTATTTTTCGGGCAAGGATGCCGATTTCAGCTTCGCACAGGCATACGCACCGATCGATTTTGGTGCGCTCCGTTTTTGTGAAGCCCGTGTCTGGTCGTTCTTCAACAAGGTGAACAGTGAGATGGGACAATATATCTCCTATGCCCAGGGCAGAAGCACCGATCCCATGCCACTGTACATCCAACCTGACAGAAAGCTCAGTGCACAGGATATCCATGAGATGATGCGTGACCACTATGAAGGTACTGAGCTGGACTGGCGATTCGACGTGGGTGCCGGTCCCTTCCACTCACCCTATCGCTGGTCCCCCCTCACCTTTGAGGTAGATTCGGTGGAGTACTGCAACGAACGGCCCATCGCCACGCAACAGACCGGCTTCTCATTCGTGGCCCAGATGCGTTCATGGTTGCCCAATGCGATTGGGGGGATTCTCTGGTTTGGTGTCGACGATGCTGCACAGACAGTCTACTATCCCATCTATTGCGGCCACACCGAAGTGCCACACGAAATGGCACCGGGCAACGGAGACCTGCTCAATTTCTCCTGGACCTCTGCCTTCTGGATCCACAACTGGGTTTCCAATATGGTCTACACCCGTTACAGTGACATGAGCATCGACATGAAAAAGGTACAGGCCCGCCTGGAAGAGCAATTCAGAACTGCACAACCGGCGGTGGAGCAGCAAGTGCTGGCACTTTATGCAAAATCTCAACCCGAAGCGATTCATTACCTCACCCAATACTCCAACAAGCTGGTCAGAGAGGGTGTGGCAGAATGGAAAAAACTGGGAGAGTACCTGATGGTGAAATACATCGACGGAGTAATCAAAAAAGAGGAAAATGGACAGTTTAAGCGAAACGAACATGGCCAGCCCGCATTCCCCTCCCGTCCCGGTTACTCAAACGAGTATTACAGAAAGATCGTCGACCAAACGGGAGACAAGTACAAGGTACAACCGGTTGAGAAATAAGAAATTGTTTATAGTTCCTGGTTTGTGGTTTGTGGTTTGTGGTTTAAAGTTAACAGGTCAGTAGTTTGTGAACTATGAACTTTGAACTATGAAACAGGAGCCGGGAAAAAAGCTAATAGCTTATAGCTTATAACTTACAGCTTATCACAAGATATCGACACATAACATACAATAAGGATATGGAAGAAGCAATATTACTGGCACAGGTCACCGACAAAGCGATGTCGTGGCTGAATGGAAATTATGATGCAGAAACAAAGGCAGAGGTGGAACACCTGCTTGCCAGCGGGGACAAGAGAGCATTGATCGACGCCTTCTATAAGGATCTGGAATTTGGAACAGGTGGCTTGCGCGGCATTATGGGTGCCGGCAGCAACCGGATGAACAAATATACGGTAGGTGCTGCCACACAGGGTCTCTCCAACTATCTGCGAAAAGAATTTGGCGGACTGGAAGAGATCAGGGTAGTGATCGGCCACGACTGCCGGAACAACAGCCGACGCTTCGCAGAGATCGCTGCCGGCATCTTCAGTGCCAACGGCATCAAGGTATACCTCTTTGAGGATCTGCGACCCACTCCCGAGGTCTCTTACGCCATTCGCAAGCTGGGTTGTCAGAGTGGGATCATGATCACCGCATCGCACAATCCAAAGGAATACAACGGCTACAAGGCATACTGGAACGACGGAGCCCAGGTACTGGCTCCACACGACAAGAACATCATAGCCGAGGTGAATCGCATCTCATCGGTCGATGAGATACGCTTTGAAGGGAACGGTAACCTGATCGAAATCATCGGCAGGGACATGGACAGGGCATTCATTGATGAGGTGAAGAAGCTGGTACTCTCTCCCGAAGCGATTGCCCGTCATCACGACATCAAAATGGTCTACACCCCCATCCATGGTGCCAGCAGCACGCTGGTACCCGATGCACTGAAAGCAGTAGGCTTCACCAACATCATCCGGGTTCCGGAACAGGATGTGATCAGCGGCGACTTTCCCACAGTAGTCTCCCCCAACCCGGAAGAGCCGGCAGCCCTCGACCTGGCGATCAAAAAGGCGATTGAAACAGATGCTGAGCTGGTGATGGCCACCGACCCGGATGGTGACCGCATCGGAACAGCGATTCGCGACAACGACGGCCACTTCATCCTGGTGAACGGTAACCAGACCATGTTGATCTATCTTTACTACATCATGACGCGACGGAAGGAGCTGGGTCTCCTTACCGGAAAAGAGTATGTGGTGAAAACCATTGTCACCACCGAGCTGGTGAAAGAGATCGCTGAGAAAAAGGGGATCGAACTATTCGACTGTTACACCGGATTCAAATGGATTGCCGACATCATCCGCAAAAATGAAGGGGTGAAGAAATACATCGGTGGGGGTGAGGAAAGCTACGGCTTTCTGGCGGGCGATTTTGTTCGCGACAAGGACTCGGTATCTGCCTGCACGCTATTCGGCGAGATCGCCGCATGGGCAAAGGAGAAGGGCAGGAGCATGTACCAGTTGCTAGAGGATATTTACCTTGAGTATGGCTACTCAAAAGAGGTAGGTATCTCACTGGTACGCAAGGGAAAAGAGGGGGCCGATGAGATCGAGGCGATGATGAAGAGATTCCGCAACAATCCCATGGAGACATTGGGCGGCTCACCGATAACCCTGATCAAGGATTTTGCACGGCTGGAGGCCACCGATTTCATGCGGAACGAACGGGTAGCCCTGGAGATGCCCACCACTTCCAATGTGCTGCAATATTTCACCGAAGATGGTAGCAAGTTATCGATCCGGCCTTCCGGTACGGAACCCAAAATCAAATTCTATATTGAAGTAAAAGGATCTGCCAGAACCCGAGAAGAACTCGTTCAGGCAGAAGAGGAGGCGAACGGCAAGATCAATGCCATCCGACAGGAACTGGGGATATAAGTTTACAGGCTAGCAGGTTCGAGGTTCATTGTTCCATGCTTATCATTCTGCTACAATTACAAATATGAAAAGAAAATTGACGATAGCGCTTGTAGCGCATGATCACCGAAAAGCCGACATGGTGGAGTGGGTGATCTACAATTCCGACTTTTTGTCGGGACATCACCTGGTCTGCACCGGTACCACCGGCAGCCTGGTACGTGACGCCCTCAACAATGAAGGAGTGAATCCCGACTTCACCATCATGAACTCCGGTCCCATGGGTGGCGATGCGGAAATCGCCGCCATGGTGGTACGCAAGGAGATTGACCTGGCAGTATTCCTGATCGACGACCTCAATGCGCAACCACATGAGGCGGACATCATGATGCTGCTCCGGCAGTGTCGGGTACACAATGTCCCCATCGCCTGCAATCGGTACAGTGCCGACCTGATGATCACCAGCAATCTGTGGGATGATGAGAGCTACAAGCCCTCACCACCCCGCTACGAGAAATTCGACAGGGAGAAGATGGGTTTCTGACTCGCTCCCTGCAACAGCGAGGAACCCCTCACCGGCAAGATGCTGATAATGAGGGATTCATTTGTTATGGGGTAGCTGCCACCCAATCTTTGCAAGGCTCTATTCGGCAATCAGCAGCTCTTCTACAATGTGGGGGGCACTCATCACCTTGTCGATAACAAACAGAACATAGCGGATATCCACGCTGATCATACGCTGCATGTCGGTCTCAAAGAGAATGTCTCCACTGAGCGATTCCCAGTTGCCGTCGAAAGCAAGTCCGATCAGTTCGGCGTTGCCGTTCAGCACCGGGCTACCTGAATTCCCTCCGGTAATATCGTTGGTGGAGAGAAAATTGATGCGCATGACACCCTCCTGATCTACATAGGGGCCGAAGTCACCGGTGCGGATCCCATCGAGGATTTCCTTCTGTACGTTGAACTCGGGGTCGCCCGGTTTCTGTTTTTCAAGGATTCCCTGTGCCGTGGTATAATAGTCGTACCATACCGCATCACGTGGCCAGTAGCCCTTCACGCTGCCAAAACTCATCCGCTGGGTAAAATTGGCATCCGGATAGAAAGTACGACCGCGCTCCATCTCCATCAGTGCCGCCATAAACTCACGCTCACCCTGAAGCATCTGCTCATAATAAGGCATCATCTGTCCCGAAAGCTCATAGCCCATATCGGTGGTGGAAAGAGACAGTTCCATAGCCGGATCCTTCGTCAGCTCCTGTGTATCGGCACTTTTCAGCAGTTCCAACAGTTTCTCAAGTGAAGTAAATTGCGAATTGGCGAACAACCAGTCGGCATACAACTCGTAATCCCCCCCGAAAAGAGAGTCGATTTTCTGGTAAATGTCGGGATGATACATCACCGGAACACGTTCGGCGTATAGCTTCATCAGAACCGGCAATACCTTCTTGTCCAACGTCGGTTCATAGTTCTTATAGGATTCAATCAAGCGATCATTGATAAAAGCCTGTTTCTCCTCCTCCGTTCCGTCGCTGTCGAAACGAAGGATGGTATTGGCAAAGCGGATCAGCTCAATGCCGTTGTTAAAGGTCTCCAGGAAATAAGTAGTGTAGCGTGCCAGCTCATTGGAAGAGGTATAAGCATCTTTCAGCGTGATCAGCGTACTGTCGTACTTTTGACCCTCTGCCGGATTGTTGCTGATCCACTCAGCCAGTCTCATTTCCAAAGCTTCTTTCTCGGGCAGTACACCCAGACGGGCCAGTGCCTCATTCATCCCCATCGAGTTTTTCCAGTAGTTGGAGCTGCCAGCATACTTGCTGGCATATTGGATGCGAATGGTATCATTCTGGGTCATGGCATCCCACCAGATCGCCTGCTTGACTCCCCGCACTTCGATGCGTGGTTCGTTCTCCGACTCCATGCGTTGCCGAATTCCCCAGGAGGAGAGGTAACGCTGTGTGCTACCCGGATACCCCACGGTCATCGCGTAATCGCCCTCACCCACTCCGGCCAATGATACCGGTACCACATATCTGGGACGATAGGGCTGGTTGTCGCTACTGTAATCGGCTGGACGGTTATCTCTGTCGGCATACACACGGAACACCGAAAAGTCACCCGTATGACGGGGCCACATCCAGTTATCGGTATCACCGCCAAACTTGCCCACCGAAGAGGGGGGAGCCACCACCATGCGTACATCACGGAACACATCGTACAGTACCACATAATACTTGTTACGGGCAAAAAAAGGCACTACCCGCGCACGAGTGAAGGGATCATTCTCATATTCACGGATCAGCTCGTTGGAGATGGAATCGACAGTCAGCTCACGCTGTATTTCGTTCAGCACCGACGGAAGATGGGGCGCGATGCGTTCCGTTACATCCTCCATCGACCGAAGAAAGGAGACGGTAAGGCCGTCAGCATAAAGCTCATCGCTTTTGTTTGCAGCCGCGAAGCCATCACGCAAATAGTCATGCTCCACTGCACTCAGCTTCTGGATAGCTCCGTAGCCGCAATGGTGGTTGGTGAAGACCAACCCCTCCTCCGATACCGCCACGCCAGTACATCCTCCACCGAAGATCACCACGGCATCTTTTAGCGAGGCGTGTTGTTCACTGTACAGCTGGTCAGCCGGAAAAGTGAATCCCAGCTCCTGCATACGGGCTATTGTCTCTCTGTTAAGCTCCTTCAGGAGCCACATTCCTTCATCGGCTCTCGCCATGAATGCCACAGACAGTATTGTGAGTGACAGAAAAAGTTTTTTCATAGGTTTTTGTTAGCTGTTAGCTATCAGCTATAAGCTGTAAGCTTTGTGATTATTGATTGTTAGTGATTCATTGATAATTATGCAAAATATTTCCCGATGAAGGGCCATTGCTTCAGCGGCAGCTCTCTCTTCACCATTACAATGAGATAGAGACCTACCAGCAGGGTGCTGACAGCCAGCCGCAGCGGGAGGCTCTCCAGCTGTATCTGGCTCACCCGGATGCCTGCATAGAGTATCAGCGAGAGCAGGAAGAAGATGGCGGCTGAACGGGTGTTATAAGGGATGGGATAATGCCTCTGTCCCAGACCATAGGAGATCAGCATCATGGCCAGGTTGGCAATGAACGATGCCCAGGCGCAAGCCATGTAGCCGAAGCGCGGGATGAACAGGATGTTGATGAGCAGTGTGATCAGAAGGCCAAAGATCGACATGTAGGCGCCCCAGCGGGTCTGGTCGGTTAGCTTGTACCAGAGTGACAGGTTGAAATAGATACCAAAGAAGAGTTCACCCAGCAGTACGATCGGCACCACCTTCAGTCCCTCATGATACTGCAGCGGGATCAGGAATTTGATGATATCGAGGTAACCGATAGTCAAAAGGAAAATCAGCAGCCCGAAGAGAATAAAATAGCGGGTGGCATCGCTGAACGACTGGCGGTCGTCGGCTGCCTCGCGGTTACGGGCAAAGATAAAGGGTTCAAAAGCGTAGCGGAATGCCTGGGTGAACATCACCATGATGATGGCGATCTTGAAGTTCTGCCCGTAGATGCCCAGCTCATGGAAAGCATTCGCCTTGTCGGGATAGAACCAGGGAAAGAGAATCTTGTCCACCGTCTGGTTGAGGATGCCGGCGATTCCCAGAACCAGTATCGGGAAGGAGTAGCGCAGCATCCTCTTCAGCAGCGCCTTATCGAATGTGAAACGAACCTTCAGTTCCGGTGAGACCATCAGCAACTGCACCACCGAGGAGATGAGGTTGGCGATCAGGATGTAGTCGACGCCCCGGCTCAGGTCGAACCATGCGAAAGCATCGGGGAACCGTTCCTGCAGGAGGGGACAAGCCAGGAAGAAAAAAAGGTTGATCAGGATGGTCAGTCCCACGTTGACCAGCTTGATGGCTGCAAAGCGGATGGGTCTCTTCTTGAAGCGCAGGTTGGCAAAGGGGATAGACCCTACCACGTCGAAGCAGAGGATCAGCACCATCATCAGCAGGTAGTGCGGTTTCATCTCCGTGCCGCCCAGTGCAAATGCCACCGGTTTGAGGAAGAGGAGCGCAACCGTAAAGAAGAGAAGTGTGCTGGAGAGGATGCTGACAAAGGCGGTGGAAAAGACTCTTGAAGGATCTGACTCCTTGTTGGCAAAGCGGAAGAAACCGGTTTCCATGCCATAAGTGAGGATCACCTGCAGCAGTGCCACCCAGGCATAAAAGTTGGTCAGCACGCCGATGTCATCCACCCGCGGCAGGGCAAAGGCCCAGTAGAGGGAGAGGAACCAGCTCAGCAGCCTGGGCAGCACACTGCCCATTCCGTAAAAAAAGGTCTCCTTCGCCAACGATCTCATCCCTCCTGCCATCTAACTCCTGTTCTTTGTTTGTCGAATTGTCAGTGTAAGATGCAAAAATACAATTTTTCCGTGATGGCAGGCTCAAAATGGCACCGTTATTTATCTTTAAGCATTTTGGTGGCCGGAATCTCGAAAAAAACCGTTTACTTT
>Ga0265294_10002927_pt1 | contig 22171 bp, 24 predicted proteins | sample MunlanPumphouse3_FD_192504 | JGI IMG/M metagenome (GOLD analysis project Ga0265294, IMG submission 192504) | Groundwater microbial communities from a municipal landfill in Southern Ontario, Canada - Pumphouse #3 | ecosystem: Environmental > Aquatic > Deep subsurface > Groundwater | place... | reverse complement strand
TAAAAACCAGCTATGGGATTGTAACTGTTTCATCAGGAACGATTACATATCGTTGTTATGATATGAATAAAAATGTGATTGATTCCTTTATGATATCTTCAAAGCGTACGAGTAATGCTAGTGAAGAGTTTGATAAAGATGCTTTCTTAAATGATTTGCAAATTGTTGCCAATGAGAGTGATCGTAGCATGGCACGTTTTAACTGGCCTCAGACAGCTTATGGATATGTAGATACCATTCGTTTATATGATGCCAATGATACATTACTAGAGTCGCGCTTTATTTATACCGATAATGATAACTATTTTGCTATTTCGGGACTAACCATTGACGCAAATTATCAATACAAAGCAATGATTGATTTCCGTGATGGTACCACCGCAACAGAACAAATCAACTTTAACACAAGCATTAATTATGGTACCATTGAAATAGTAGAAGAAACTTCATCTGAACAAGGAATTCTTGTTCAGTTCAATAGTAATCTTCGCAGTGATCTTCTAAATGAAGTGAGTATATCTCTTAATGGTAAGCAACTAAAAACCTTTAATCCAAGATTAACAACTGGAGAAGTCTTGTTACCAAAAGAAGAGTTACAGTTAACAAATGAAATTGTTTTCTCAACAACAACGAAAACAGATGGTACGATCATTGTTCTTTATCAATTTTCTAAAACAATTGCCTTAGAGGTAGCTCTTGACAAGGATGATTTCACTTTAGAAAAAGGGGAACAAGTAAAAGCTACATTATCTATATTTCCTCAAGGAATAAAGACAATACATATTGAAAGCAAAAATGAAGCAGTAGCTACTGCCACTTTAACCGCAGAAGAAATTACTATTACCGCCATTGGTAGTGGTCAAACAACAATTCTAGTTACAATAGGTGATAAAGAATTATCTATCATAATAAAAGTTAATGAAATAGTTGAACCTGAACCTGAACCGGAGCCTGAACCGGAGCCAGAACCAGAACCAGAACCAGAGCCTAAACCAGAACCAGAACCAGAGCCTGAACCAGAACCAGAGCCAAAGCCAGAGACAGGATGTCAATCATCAAGCGCAATATTCATCATGTCTGGATTGGGGTTCATTGCCTTTATCATCCGTCGCCGTCGCTACTTCTAATTCACAATTTTCTAACATTGAAGGATTAGAAAAAAACAAAATAATTTGTTATCTAGTTATAGCAGATGAGATAGGAGGGTTTATGAAAAAAGTAATCATGATTTGCGTATTCATTGTTGTGCTAATGTCTAGTTTTGGCTGTAAAGTGCAAGAGAATATTGAATTAGAAATTTTATATCAACATGATGTTATGTATGTTGGAGAACAGCAAATGTTAACATATCGATTAACTCCTAACCAAAAAGAAGAGTTTGATTTTACATGGCTTTCTAGTGATGATAAGGTCATTAGCATTGATGAAAATGGAAATTGCCAAGCGTTAACAGCGGGAAAAGCTACTATTTCTTTAATTAGTCAAAAAGTAAAAAAATTAAGTGCCATCGTTGATATCTTTGTGATTTCGCTACCAGAGGCACAAACGAATACTTTAATTACGGATTATTCCATTCTTGAAGTTGGCATTAGTCAAACATATTTAGATCATACTAGTGATAAAGTAATGGTAACCGTTACTTTAACAGCGAAAAAAGCGTTCACTGCAATTTTATCTACTGGTTCCTTTGAACGATTAGGGTTAATCGAAATGCAGATAGTGAATAGAACGAATGAAAAGCAAGAATATTATTTGTATAGTGAGCTGTATATGATTGCTGTAACTGATGATGAGTATGAATTTACATTGTTAGAAGGTGAAATGGTTACGAGATCACTTCAGTTTGCTACTCTTCCTTTTGTATTTATGGCAGGTGATGAAGTGCCAGCCCCTCGGGGAGAATATCAAGTGCAGGTTAGAGTTGCACTGTTTGGTGAACCATGGCTTGATACAGGATTAACCATTGTTGTTTCATAGAAAATAAAAGTAAAAGGTATAGATTCATTTCTATGCCTTTTTGAAATGTGTATAAATTGTGTAAAATTAAATGATATGTTTTGTAAATGTTCATGAATACGGTTGAAAAAAATCCCAAATGGTGTATAATATATTAGTGAATAATATAAAGGAGAAAGTAAGAATGAAAACAATTGTTATCGGTGTGATTGGCGCTGATGTTCATGCTGTCGGTAATAAAATAATTGAATACGTTTTAAAGAATGAAGGTTATAATGTTGTCAATGTAGGTGTTTTATCTTCTCAAGAGGACTTTATCAATGCAGCAATTGAAACCAATGCACAGGCTATTTTAGTATCATCGTTATATGGGCATGGGGAAATTGACTGCCGTGGTATGCGTGAGAAATGTATAGAATCAGGTATTGGCGATATTTTACTTTATGTGGGGGGAAACATTGTTGTTGGGAAACAAGATTTTGAAGGTGTAAAGCACCGCTTTGAAGAAATGGGCTTTAATCGTATTTATGCTCCTGGTACACCAATTGAAGCTGTCTTACCTACCATAAAAGCAGATTTAGGAGAATAAGTATGGAATTGTACTTATTGGTTGACTTTGGCTCGACTTATACCAAGTTAACTGCTGTTGATCTTGAAAAAGCTGATATCATAGCTACTTCACGGAGTTTTACCACAGTAGCTACTGATATCCATGATGGTTATCATCAAGCACTACAGCATCTTTATCAAAAAATTGGCTCAGAAGTCACATTTTCTAAAATAGTTGCTTGTTCATCTGCTGCTGGCGGTTTAAAAATGGCGGCAATCGGTCTTGTTGAAGAGTTGACGGTTGAAGCGGCTAAGCGTGTATGCCTCGGAGCTGGCGCTAAAGTCGATTTGGTCTTTTCTCATTATCTCAATACCAAAGAAGCAGAACGAATTAAGAATGAAAAGATCGACATTATACTCTTAGCAGGGGGAACGGATGGCGGTAATAGAGATTGTGTGTTATATAATGCGGAAATATTGGGGAAAACAGGCACTAAAGTACCTGTTGTTTATGCAGGCAATAAATCTTGTCAAGATGAAATCATGGCGATATTTGAAAAATATCACATGGAGTATTACATCTGTGACAATGTAATGCCAAGGCTTAATGTTTTAAATATTGATAGTGCTCGCGAAGTGATTCGCAAGGTATTTATGAATAACATTATAGAAGCCAAAGGAATTAAAAAAATTGAGAATGAAATCGATGAAATCATCCTTCCTACTCCCCATGCGGTTTTAAAAGCCACTGAACTTTTATCAAAAGGCTATTTGCATGAAAAGGGACTTGGTGAAATTGTGATCATCGATATTGGTGGAGCAACAACAGATGTTTACTCGATTTGTTCGGGGTCACCAAAACGCGCGGATGTCATTTTAAAAGGCTTAGAAGAACCTTTTGCAAAGAGAACGGTAGAAGGTGATTTAGGTATGCGCTATTCAGCTATGGGTGTAGTTAATGCTCTAAGCGAAGAAGAAATCAATCTCTACTTAGAACAAGGGCTTGATATGGTAAGCGAAGCGAAAAAACGGACAACGAATGTTGACATGATTCCCCAAAATGATGAAGATGAAAACATTGATATTGCTTTCGGGCAAATTTGTAGTAATTTGGGTATGAGTCGCCATGTTGGTAAAATGGATACACAGTATACACCTATGGGAACCTATTATTTTCAGTATGGGAAAGATTTAACGGGTGTCGACTATATAATTGGGACTGGTGGAGTCATTATTTATAATCATTCTCCCCAAGAAATATTGAAGAAAATGTTAGCAAACGAACGAAGTGTTATGGAATTGCGTCCAAAAAATGCAAAATTTTTACTTGATAGAGAATATATTTTTTCAGCAATGGGCTTATTAAGTTTACATGAACCACTAGTAGCCTTAAAAATTATGAAAAAATATGTCATAAATATATAGATGGAGCTATAGATTGAAATGGAACTGAAAAATAAAAAACTTACGGAAGCAGAGTTTTTTGCAATCAGAAAAGAAGTACTAGCATCATGGCCAACAGGTTCCTCCAAGTTATTGGAGTTAAATGGCGCAATTGAGCGAATGAAACAACTTCCTGATAGCAAAAATTTTGCAATCAAAATGGCTAAAGCAGCCAAACAAGAAACAACAATGATTCAACCCCGAGCGGGAGTAGCAATTTTAGAAGAACATATCAAATTATTACAATATTTGGAAAAAGCAGGTGCAGATTTTCTTCCTTCAACAATCGATTCTTACACGCGACAAAATCGTTATTCTGAAGCAGAAAGAGGAATTGAAGAAAGTAAGATTATGGGAAGAAGCATGTTGAACGGCTTTCCAGCAGTTAATTATGGGGTGGAGTTATGTCGTCAAGTGTTGGATGAGGTCAATGTTCCCTTACAAGCGCGTCATGGAACCCCAGATTCGCGCCTACTAGCAGAAATCATTCATGCTGCTGGTTGGACTTCCAATGAAGGAGGAGCCATTTCTTATAATGTTCCTTATGCAAAAAATGTATCTATCGAAGATTCGATTAAATATTGGCAATATTGTGATCGCCTTGTTGGCTATTATGAAGAGCATGGTGCTCATATTAATCGAGAGCCATTTGGCCCCTTGACAGGAACCTTGGTTCCTCCATCAATATCGAATGCGGTTGGTATTATTGAAGCGCTACTAGCTGCCGAACAAGGAGTAAAAAATATTACGGTTGGTTATGGGCAGGGAGGCAATTTTATCCAAGATATCGCAGCCATTCATTCACTAAAAGATCAAACAGAGGATTATTTACATCGTTATGGGTATCGTGATGTACTGGTTACAACGGTATTCCATCAATGGATGGGAGGCTTTCCTGCGGATGAAGCAGAAGCTACCGCGTTAATTTCTCTTGCTTCCACGGTTGCTGCGTTGGGAAAAGCGACAAAGATGATTACCAAAACACCCTATGAGTCAGTTGGTATTCCAACAAAAGAAGCCAATGCCATTGGTATTAAAGCATCTCAGTTTGTTGTGAACTTATTCAAGGATCAAAAAAATCCATCAAGTCATCAATATTTGGAAGAATATCGCCAAATTAGAAAAGAGGTTGATTCATTATTAAACCATGTGTTCTATTTAGGTGGTGGTGATTTGGCTGTAGGAACAGTAGCAGCGTTTAAACAAGGAATTATTGATATTCCCTTTGCTCCTAGTAAGTTTAATGCTGGAAAAATGCTTCCTGCTCGTGACAATCTAGGTTGCATTCGCGTGCTAGAATTTGGTAATTTAGGTTTTAGTGAAGAAATCAAAGAATTTCATCGTCGTAAAATATTCGAACGAGCAAAATACGAAGGTCGTGAAGTATCATTTCAAATGACCATCGATGATGTTTGTGCTGTTAGTGCAGGACAATTAATTGGCCATCATACAAAGGCTAAAAAAAATAAAGAGAAGAAGGCAAAATAAAATGAAAATTAAACAAGTTATCTTATCAAAATCATATACAGGATTTTACTTTGATGATCAAAAAGCAATTAAGAGTGGCGCAAAATTAGATGGCTTTACGTATCTTGGCGAACCAAAAACACCAGGTTTTACCAATATTCGCCAAACGGGGGAAGCTATTTCCATTCAATTGGTATTAGAAGATGGCAGTGTTGCTGTTGGTGATTGTGCTGCTGTTCAATATAGTGGTGCTGGAGGAAGAGATCCATTGTTTCTAGCAAATGAGTTTATTCCCTTTATTGAAACACAGATTAGCCCTTTATTGATTGGTGAAGATGTGAGCGAATTTAAAGCGTTAGCTCTAAAATATGATCACCTTCAAGTGAATGGACAACGCCTACATACAGCCATTCGCTATGGTATCACGCAAGCTTTACTAAAAGCAACAGCCATTACGAATAAATTAACAATGGCAGAAGTGATTAGAAAAGAGTATCATATAGCTGAAAAAGAATACCTTCCAGTTCCTGTTTTTACACAGTCTGGTGATGATCGATATAACAATGCTGACAAAATGATTATCAAACAAGCCGATGTTTTACCCCATGCCTTGATTAATCATGTTGAGACCAAATTGGGTAATCATGGTGAGTTATTGTTAGAATACGTGACATGGTTGCGCAATCGTACCTTAAAACTTCGTAAAAGTGAACAATATAATCCCGTTTTTCATATTGATACCTATGGGACAGTGGGAATTGCCTTCAATAATGACATTGTTAAAATGGTTGATTATTTCGCAACGTTGGAGATAGCCGCTAAACCATTTCATCTACGAATTGAAGGTCCAGTTGATGCTGGAAATCGGGAAGATACGATGATTGCCCTACGCGATATTCGTGCGTTACTAGATCAAAGAAAGATTGATGTAGAGATCGTTGCAGATGAGTGGTGCAATACGCTAGAAGATGTCATCTATTTTGCTGATAATAAAGCAGGCCATATGCTACAAGTGAAAACTCCTGATTTAGGAGGCGTTAATAATGTTGTTGAAGCGTTGTTATATTGTAATCAAATGAATATTGGCAGTTATTGTGGTGGTACTTGTAATGAAACGAATATTTCCAGCGAAGCAACCACTAATATCGCCATTGCGTGCCATGCGACACAGTGCCTAGCAAAGCCAGGCATGGGTTGTGATGAAGGATTTATGATTGTTAAAAATGAAATCAATAGAGTAGTTGCTCTAGCAAATTCAAGGAGATAATAAATATGAAAATAGGCGTTGCTGGGACAGTAGAATCGAATGACTGCTTGATCACCGTGGAAGAAAGTGACAAGGTAGAGATTATCATTGAAAGCATTGTGATGGAATTTTTTGGTGAGCAAATTAAAAAAGTTATTTTAGATACATTGGCTGAGTTGCAAATCAAAACAATAAAAGTAACATGTAATGATAAAGGGGCTCTTGACTATACAATTAAGTCACGACTAGTAACGGCTATAAAAAGAATGGAGGGCTAATTCATGAGAAGAAGTTGTTTATTTATTCCGAGTAGTAACCCAGGAATGTTGCAAAGCGCAGACATTTATCACTTTGATAGTGTGATCTTTGATTTAGAAGATGCTGTTACCTTGAGTGAAAAAGAAAGTGCCCGTGAATTATTAAAAAACTTTTTAGTTGTCGCGGATTTAAAGCAAAAAGAAATCATGATTCGAATCAACGGCTTAGACAATGAATTCGCTATCGCTGATTTAGAATGCATTGTTTGTGATGAAATCGATACGATTATGCTACCAAAAGCTCGAGTTAGTGATATTGTTTATTTGGATCATGTCTTAACACAAATTGAACAAAAAAAACAGTTGAAAAAGAAAATCAACATTGTTCCCATCATTGAGCTAGCGAGTTCTTTGTTAGAAGTAGAAGCCATTGCTGAAGAGAATCGCGTTGATGGGATTTTACTAGGGGCAGAAGATTTAACAAGTGATATGGAAGTAAGCCGTACCGAAGAAGGAACTGAAATTTTCTATCCGCGTGCTAGAATTGCTATGGCTTGTAAAGCACACAAGATTGATGCCATTGATACCCCTTATACCAATGTCAATCAACTAGAAGGATTACAACGCGATGCTTTGATTGCCAAGGGGTTAGGAATGAATGCAAAAGCATGTATTCATCCCAATCAAATTGATATGGTGAATCAAATATTTTCTCCAACAAAACAAGAAATTTTAAAGGCCCAAAAAATTATTGCTGCTTATGAACAAGAAAAAAAAGGCGCTTTTAGCCTTGATGGGAAGATGATTGATAAACCAATCATTGAACGAAGTATGAAGGTTATCGCAAAAGCAAACAAGTTTGGCTTGATATAGGAGGAAAATGATGAAAAATTCCTTAGGACGTTTTGTTGGTGAGGGGTTTCTTCCCTTTACTACATCAAATGCTTTTGTAAATAAAAAAAGAATAAAAATTCCAGAAAAGAAAACCACACATCAGGAAAAAATGGTTGCCTCATTGAGTGAAGTTTTTGATAAACTACATATCACTGATGGGATGACTTTGTCATTTCATCATCACTTGCGAGATGGGGATAAGGTGTTAAGTTTGGTGGCTGCGGAAATCAAAAAACGCAATTTAAAAAACATGGTTTTGGCTCCTAGTTCTATTTTTCCATGCCATCACAATTTAGTAGAATTAATAGAACATAAAAATGTTGTTCAGATATATACAAACTATGTCAATGGAGAAGTAGCAGATGCCATTTCTCAAGGAAAACTCGCGAAACCATTGATCATGATGACTCATGGAGGCCGCCCTCAAGCAATAGAGTCAGGATATTTAAAAATCGATGTTGCTTTTATTGCTTGCCCTAATGCCGATAGCCAAGGCAATGGGAATGGTTTTTTTGGTGTCAATGCCTGTGGATCGTTGGGATACGCTATCAGCGATATGCTTTATGCTGATAAAAAAGTAGTTATTACGGATCATATTGTTCCAGAAGTTGGTGAGTGCGAAATAAAAAGTGAGTATATTGACTATGTTCTCAAGGTCGATTCCATTGGTGATGCCCAAAAAATTGTTTCTGGAACGACAAAAATAACCAAAGATCCCGTTGGGTTAAAGATAGCGAAAGAAGCAGCTCATTTTCTAGATCTTGCTGGAATTATTCAAAATGGTTTTTCTATGCAAACGGGAGCAGGCGGAACTTCACTGGCTGTCGCTCATTTTGTAAAAGAGATTATGATTGAAAAAAACATCAAGGCATCCTTTGCTAGTGGCGGAATCACAGGATATTTTACCAGTATGCTCGAAGAAGGACTTGTTGATCGCTTATATGATGTGCAAAGCTTTGATTTAGAAGCAGTAAGCTCAATTGGAAAAAATGCCAATCATTTGGCAATTAGTGCATCCTCATATGCCAATCCGTTTGATGACAATATTGTCAACCAATTGGATTTTGTAATTCTTGGTGCAACGGAGGTCGATGTTCACTTTAATGTTAATGTGACTACCTCTTCTTTAGGAAACATTATTGGTGGTTCTGGTGGCCATGCTGATACAGCATATGGTGCCAAGGTAACGATGATTGTAACACCGCTGATTAAATCAAGAATTCCCATAATTAAAGAGGCCGTTACAACAATCACTACTCCAGGTAGCGATGTTGATGTCATTGTGACAGATAGAGGCATTGCCATCAATCCGCTACGTCAAGATTTAATCGCGAAAATGAAAGATACAAACATGGACATTGTTCCTATCGAAGAATTATGGCAGCGAGCGCATCGTATCACTGGTATCCCTGCCAAACTATCCTTTTCTCAGGATGTGATTGGAGTCGTGATGTACCGTGATGGAACGGTGATTGATACCATTTATCGTAAATAAAGGAGGCACGGATGAATTTTCTCGTAAAAGAAGCAATATTATCACAAGAAAAGGATAGAATTATTATCTTTTTAAAAACATTCGCTTTGAATTATGAAAAGAATAACAACCTTAGTCTTTATATTGAACAAGATGAGGAAATCATCGCCACTGTTTCTGCTGCAGATTATATCATTAAAGATCTTGCGATTGCAAAGGCATATCAAAATGAAAATCTAGCGAATTATTTGCTATCGTGTTTATTTCAAAAACTAGCCGCCAAAGGGATTGTTTATTATCAGGTTTATACAAAACCAGAATATAAAAAGATGTTTTTGAAACTAAATTTCTCTGAAATTATTACTGTCAGCCAAACCTGTTTATTGGAAACGAAAAATTTTTCGATTCGGAATGAATTGCATAAACTCAAAGAAAGCTATCATATTAACACATGTGATAATGGTGTGATTGTTGTGAATGCCAATCCGTTTACCAATGGACATCTATATTTAATAGAACAAGCAGCAAAGAACCATGAGAAACTCATTGTCTTTGTTCTAGAAGAAGACCAATCTTATTTTCGTTTTTCGGAACGTTTTTTATTGGTCCAGCGAGGAACGGCACACTTAGGCAATGTTGTAGTTGTTCCTAGCACTAAATATATCATTTCTTCGTTAACCTTTCCTACCTACTTCTTAAAAGAAGATGTGGACCAGGTGAGAGAGCAAGCATTTGTTGATGCTCAAATCTTTGTCACTTATTTTATGCCCATCTTCAATATTTCTAAACGCTATGTAGGTAGTGAAATTGATCCTGTTACCGCAAAGTACAATGTAGTATTGAAACAGGTATTAGGTAGTCGTTTAATCCAAATAAACCGCAAGGAAATTGCTGGGCAACCCATTAGTGCCAGCTTGGTAAGAACGTATTATCAAACACGAGAATTTATGAAAATTGCCCCTTTGGTTCCACCAACAACACTCGCCTATTTGAAGGAGAAACATCATGAATGATATTTTAGCTGCTCGTGAGCGGGAGATTCAAAATCTTCAAAAAGTCATGAAAGAAGACAATATCTATCTGACTCTCAAGGCGAATGTTCCTGGAGAAGTAAAACGAACAGATATTAGTGTTTTTTTAATTAAACTTGCCAGACAGAGGATTTATCGCACTTTTCACGTAACAAGTGAAGAATTCTTTGATGATTTTGATGGTTTTTACTATATTTTTGCGATTGAAGAAAAAAGTCGATTAGAAGTAAAACGACAAGCAATTGCCATCGAAGAAAAAGATATCGTAGGTCGATATATCGATATTGATGTATTTCAAAATGAAACAAAGAGCTTAAGTCGAGGTGATTTAAATATTAAATCACGAAAATGCTTTATTTGTGATAATAACCCCTATATTTGTATGCGTAATCAAGCTCATACTTTAGAAGAAATCAAAAACAAGATTTATACTGATGTCATCGACTTTTTAGAAAATAAGGTAACTAAAATTATTTCTGAATCGATTTTTTTGGAACTAAACTTAGACCCAAAATTTGGCATGGTAACAGCCAAATCGCAAGGATCTCATAAGGATATGAATTATGAACTAATGAAACGCTCGATTGAGATTATTACTCCTTATTTAGCGCTAATGGTGATTCGTGGTTTTTGTCATAGTTTAGAAGAAATTCCTGGAATTATTAAAAATATTGGGATGAAGGCGGAAAACATGATGTTTCATGCAACAAGAAACATCAATACGTACAAAGGATTGATTTTTTCTTTAGGATATACTGCGAGTGCATTTGGATATTTATTGAAGAATAATCTCGTTTTCTCCAAACTTTATGATGTGGTCGCCAAATTAGGAAAAGATTTAGATCAAGAACTAAAAAGTGAGGAAAAAACTTTTGGCTTGCAGGCTTATCGTCAGTATGGATTTTTGGGAGCTCGTGGTGAAATCATTAAAGGCTTACCAACCATTAAGGCAGCACTTCAAGTTCTTGCAGGGTATTCTGAGTTTTCTGAGGAAGCGTTAACCATGGCTCTGATTCGAATTATTAGTTTGAGTGAAGATACCGTTTTGTTGAAACGAGCAGGTAGTTTAGAAAAATATGAATATTTCAAACAAAAAGTACGCAAGATAGAACAATACGATAAAAATCAAATCAATCAGATTACCAATGAATGTATTAAAGAGAATATTAGCTTTGGGGGATCTAGTGATTTATTAGCAGTTTTAATTTTTATTACAAAAATGAAGAAAGAGTTTTTTTATGAGAAATAATAAACCAATTGGAGTATTTGATTCAGGAATCGGTGGAATGACCGTATTATCAAAGCTAGCAGAAGTATTTCCTTGTGAAGATTTCATTTATGTTGGGGACACTTTAAATTGTCCCTATGGCGTAAAAAGTCCAGAAGAGATTGCCGATTTAGTTACCAGAGTCGTTCATTACTTATTGTCACAAGATGTAAAGGCCATTGTGATTGCTTGTAATACAGCAACAGCCAATAGTGCTCATTTAAAAGCATTTGTCAAGATTCCTGTTGTTGGTGTGATAGAGCCAACAGCAAAATATGCTCTAAAAACAAGTCGTAACAAAAACATTGCTGTTCTAGCAACTAATGCCACGATTGATTCAAAATCCTATCACAAATTGATTGATAAAAAAAGAATAGTTAAGCGTGGCAAAAAATATTTTGTGAAGTGTAGTGAGTTTGTTACGGCAATTGAAGACAAGCAATTTACCAATGACTATTCTTTTAAATTAGTAAAAGATAAACTAGAATTTTTATCAGATAAGAATATTGATACGGTGGTATTAGGATGCACTCATTTTGGATTGTATACACAAGAAATTTCAAGAGTTCTTCCTCAAGCAAAATTAGTCGATTGTGGTGGCCCTACCAGTCAGTTATTGAAGAAAATTATAAAAAAAGAAGGATTAATGGCTGATGATTTCCATACAGGAACGATTCGAATTGCTACGACAGGAGATCCGAAACAAATGGAACAACAAATCGACTGGTTTGATAAAGAGTATCAAGGAATATTTAAAGTAAACATATAGCCAAAGTGAATTTGGCTTTTTATTTTTCTTGACAATTCCAAGATAAAAGCATAAAATATCTCTGTTGGGAATGATGTTCTCCCTCAGTACAAACTGAAACCGCTAGACTAGCTGATGACATCTGCAAGTTTTTTTATTGCGGATTTTATCAGTTTTTTTATTATGTTTAAAAAGGAGTTTATATGTTACTATTAAGTTTATGTTTAATTTTATTACTTGGAATTGTGTTATCCTTTTTATGTGAAAAACTACGATTACCAGTCTTAATAGGTTATCTAGCTGTTGGAATTATTTTGGGACCATTTGTTTTAAACCTCATTGACGTACGATTGCTTCATATTTCAGAAGAATTAAGAAAAATAGCATTAATTTTCATTTTAATTCGCGCAGGTTTATCGCTTGATTTTTCAGAATTAAAAAAAATGGGACGTCCATCGCTATTATTATCCTTTGTCCCAGCCATTTTTGAATTAATAGCGATTGGATTATTAACGCCCCTTTTCTTTCCAATCTCTTATCTGGATGCTTTTATTTTAGGAAGTGTATTAGCAGCAGTATCACCTGCGGTTGTTGTTCCAAGAATGATTCAAATGGTGGAAGATAAACAAGGAACAGCGAAAGGAATTCCTCAAATGATCGTAGCCGGTAGTAGTATCGATGATGTGGTTGTGATTGTCATATTCACAGCGCTTACTACGGTTGCTACTGGAGATTCTATTGGCGTACTAACTTATTTTAATGTGCCTTTGGCAGTTTCTCTTGGAATTGCTAGTGGAATTATCATAGGACTATTATTGGTTTGGTTTTTTAAGAAGGCTCATATTCGTGATACCATCAAAGTCATCATTATTTGTGCGATTAGTTTTGGCTTTGTTGCTTTAGAAACGTTACTCTCAAAAACAATAGGTTATTCAGGATTGCTAGCAACCATTACGATGGGAGTCGTGATTATGTCAAGATATAAAGTATTAGCAGAAAGACTGTCGCAAAAATACTCAAAACTATGGGTGGTAGCAGAGATAATCTTATTTGTAATGGTAGGAGCAACGGTTGATATTCATTATTTTATGGATAATTTAGGATTAGGAATCCTTCTGATTCTTTGTGGACTGATGATTCGTGCCATCGGAGTTTTTGTTTCTTTGATAAAAACAAAATTGAATCAGAAAGAAAAGCTATTTTGTGCCATTGCTTATCTACCAAAAGCAACGGTTCAAGCAGCAATTGGAGGAATTCCGTTAGCACTAGGAATTCTTAGTGGGGATTTTATCTTATCGATTGCCGTAGTTGCTATTTTATTTACAGCACCTCTTGGAGCTTTTGCGATTGATTATAGCAAGCATAAATTGTTAGAAACGAAAAAAGTTGATACCAAGCACGCATAAAAAAAGATTTGGGTATTCCAAATCTTTTTATTTTATTTGGTAGGTAGAAATACCTGTTTCTAAGAGATCATGACCATAAGAATCATAGGTAACAACAGCAAAGAAATCAACGACTTCTAATTTATAGATGGCTTCTGCCCCAAGTTCTGGATAAGCAATTAATTCACATTTCTTGATGCTATCAGCAGTTAGTGCTGCGGTACCTCCTATAGCAGATAGGTATAATCCTTGATAATTGACCAAAGCTTCTTTGATTGCTTGACTACGAGGGCCTTTCCCAATCGAAATAAGGGAACCTTGAGCTAATAAATACGGTGTGTAGGAATCCATACGATAACTGGAAGTTGGACCAGCCGATCCGATTGGTTTTCCAGGCTTTGCTGGTGTTGGACCAACATAATAAAGAATACTATCGGTCAAATCAAAAGGAAGCGGTTTGTTCTCTTGAATTAGGGTAACGAGTTTTTTATGAGCAGCATCACGACCAGTATAAATTGTTCCTGTAATTGCGAGAATATCGCCTACATGAAGCGTTTTTATCATGTCTTTGGTAATGGGAGTCGTTATTTTTATCATAGTAGTCATAATTCCTCCTATAAAATCATAGTCTTATGGCGTGCAGCATGACACTGAATATTAATGGCTACTGGTAGGCTAGCAATATGGCAAGGATGAACATTAATTTTCACTGCCAAAGCCGTCGTGCGACCCCCAAAACCCATTGGCCCAACACCAAGACGATTGATTTCTTCTAATAACTCTTTTTCTAGTTTTGCTGCGATTTCATCGCTACTTTGATCGTTTAGATCGCGCATCAGAGCTTCTTTAGCTAATAAAGCTGCTTTTTCAAGATTGCCACCAATACCAAGACCAACAATAATAGGGGGACAAGGTTTTCCACCAGCTGCGAAGATGGTATCAAGCACGAGTTTTTTTACCCCTTCAATTCCATCAGCAGGAATTAACATCTTTACTAAACTGATATTTTCACTGCCTCCCCCTTTGGGAGCAACAATAATTTTTAGATGATCTCCCATTACAATCTTTGTATGAATGATGGCTGGGGTATTATCCATAGTATTGATGCGATGAAAGGGATGGATGACAACGGATTTTCGTAAATAACCATCTATATAGGCATTTCTTACCCCTTCGTTGATAGCTTGATAGATATCACCATCAAAATGGACATCGTTTCCAATTTCTAAAAACACGACTGTGACACCTGTATCTTGACATAGTGGCATTTTTTCCTTTCGAGCTAAAAGATCATTTTCGATAATCTTATCGATTACGATTTTTCCTAATGGATTTTCTTCTTTCTCACGGAACGATTTTAAATGATCTAATAGTTCTTCATTGATATTATAGCAAGCATCTATTGTTAAGTTGTAAATGGCATTTGTCACTTCTTTTAAATCTAAATATCTCATAAATAGCCTCCATTGATATTATAGCACGAAACAAATCCGAAACAAATGGTTAATTTGTAATAGTTTTCTAAAGATTGTGTAAAGTTAACACTAGAAGGAAGAAAAAACGACTCTTGAGCAAAAAAAAGGCTAAAAACAGCAAAGTAACGATAATGAATGAATAATTATTGAAAAAAAGTTACAAAAATGATAAAATGATAGTGGTAGGTGAGGGCTATGAATAAATTAGCAATTGGGGTATTAGATTCGGGATATGAAGGATTAACGCTTTTTGAAGAATTGGTTAGAGCGTATCGCTATGAGACATTCATCTATATTAACGATATTCACAATCTACCCTATGAAGGGCAAACGGGAGAGGCTATTAACAAAGCCGTTCAAAAAAATATTGATATTTTGCAATCACAAGGAATTAAAATGTTAGTAGTCGTAAGTGATTTAATTGTAGAACATTGTCAAGAATTACTCAATTCTTTAGAAATACCCGTTATTAACATTGTTAGTGCCATTATAGAGTATGTAAATAACAATTTTGAACAAAAGGATTTGATTCTTTTGATCAAACAAGAGGTTATTAAAGCCAATTTATATCAAAAAAATTTTCGTTATAACCATTTATTTAGCATTAACAGTACAGAGCTAACAAAAATTATCCTTAATAAGCAAATAAAAACGAGCAAATCTTTCTTTACAAGCAAAGAAGTATTTAAAAATCATTATCGCCGGAAAGCCGATTTATTGATTATCAGCGAATCTTATCTTTTGAAATTGAAAACAGAGATTGATGAGTATGTAGATGTGCTAGAGATGATTTCGTTACCAGAGGTATTTCAGGTACAAATTAACCATTTTGAGGATTTATTAGAGAAAAAAGGAAAACGAAAAACAATGATCATCAGTGATCTTGGTAAAAAAGAGTTTTATCAACAAGCTTATTGGCTAGCAGGAAAATATGCATATTGTCAGAAAAGTAAAATGCTAATCCCAAATTTTGGTGAGCAAAAAAATAAGGATTCCCATAGCAAGGCAAATGATGATGAATAGCAAAATCGTTTCTTTACAAGAAATTATTAACAGCAGCAATCGTATTGTTTTTTTTGGTGGTGCAGGTGTATCAACAGAAAGCAACATTCCCGATTTTCGGAGTGATAAAGGACTCTATCAAAATTCCTATGGTAGTAAAAAATATAATCCTGAAGAAATTCTTTCTCATCATTTTTTTGTTAGTAATCCCGATGTTTTTTTTACTTTTTATCGAGAAAAACTAATTTTTCCCCAAGCAAAGCCGAATTTTGCTCATCAAGTATTAAGTGACTGGGAGAAAGAAGGAAAACTAAAAGCAATTATTACACAAAATATTGATAATCTACACCAACAAGCAGGTAGTAAAGAGGTCCTAGAACTTCATGGGAGTGTCATTCGAAATTACTGTACAAAGTGTGGTAAGTTTTTCACGCTTGAAGAGATTTTAAAGCAGAAAAAAATCCCTGTTTGTGATGTTTGTGGTCATGTCATAAAACCTGATGTGGTTTTATTTGAAGAAGAACTAAACCATGAAATTCTACAAAAGGCTATTGACTATATTCTAGAAGCGGATGTGTTAATTATTGGAGGGACCTCCTTAACAGTATATCCAGCAGCAACCTTAATAAAATACTTTCGTGGCAGTAAACTAGTGATTATTAATAAGGATATAACCCAATATGATCGTTATGCTGATTTGGTTATCCATGCCCCTGTTGGAGAAGTACTATCGCAGGTTCATGCCTTAGAGCATTAGAAGGAGATTTGCTTGATTCCATATAAATATAAAACCATTCGTTATCAGGATTATTTGCTTGCGAAAGAAGAAGAAATCAATTCTAGGTACCAATGGGTAAAAAGTATTATCGTATTTCTTTTCCCTTATCCCGAAAAAAATCACCAAGTATCTAGCTATCTACCAGCTAAATTTGCTTATGGAGAGGATTATCACCAGGTTGTGAAAGAAAAACTAGAAGAAGTAGCGAAAGATTTGAAGTTAAATCGTTATGAAGTACTCGTTGATCAAAGTTTTTTAGATGAAAAAGCAGTGGCTGTGCTTGCTGGTCTTGGTGAAATAGGTCGTAATAATTTATTGCTAACAGCAGAATATGGCAGTCGTGTTTTTATTGGTGAAATCGTCACTGATAAAAAGTTAGAAGCTAGTATGGTAAAGAAAGAACAAACATTCAGTAATATTTGCCTTCATTGTAATCTTTGTGTCGAGCATTGTCCAACAAAAACACTGGATTATGGGTTTGAAAAAGACAAATGCTTGTCCTTTTTATCACAAAAAGTAAGTAAAGAATATCCATTATATGATAAAATGAAATGCTATTATGGCTGTGATGTTTGTCAAGATGTTTGTCCTGCCAACCAAAAAAATTATGAATATTTAGAAGAATTTGATTATCTTGAAGATAGCAGTCTCAGTTTAGTTGATATCGTGGATTTAACCAATGAAGAATTTGCCAGAAAATATGATAATAAAGCGTTCAACTGGATTCCTGTCAAGCGAATGATTCGTAATCTATTGGTGCTTGAAGCCAACAATCATAAACTTTCGATCAAAGATATTGAGCTTTATCAAAAAAAGTTTTATAATATTGATTGGCTTATTGACCATTTAACATATTTGAAAGGTAGGATTCAGCATGGGAACCATTAATCTTGTATTATATCAGCCAGAAATTCCCCAAAATACAGGGAACATTATGCGGACCTGTTTAGCAACAAACACCATTTTACATCTAATTGAGCCACTAGGTTTTAGTTTAAATGAACGAGAAGTAAAAAGAAGTGGTGCGAATTATATTAAAGATGTTCATTATCTTACTTATAAAAACTGGGAAGAGTTTCTGGAAAAAAACAAAGGAGAAATGTATTTTCTAAGTCGTTATGGTTTAACATCGGTTCATAAACTTGATGTGTCCAATACTGAGAGGGATTACTACTTTGTTTTAGGAAAAGAATCATCGGGAATTCCTAGTGAAATCTTGAAGGCAAATTTACAACATTGTATACGTTTACCGATGACCGATAAAGTTCGTGCTTTAAATGTAAGCAATGTAGCAGCAATTATTGTCTATGAAGCTTTACGCCAACAAGAATTTCCTAATTTAAGTGAATTTGAACCAGAATCCATGAAGGGTAAAGATTTCTTATTACGTGATTAACGATAAAAGCAAAGGCTTTTGTCGTTTTTTAATTGATAAAATGCTTAACAATAACAAGGGATTATGATATAATAATTGCAAGTTATCAGTGAAAGTGAGGAAATGATATGAAGCAATATCTTCAATTTTTAGAGCACATTCTTAGTGTTGGTGTGAAAAAAGAGGATCGCACCCAAACAGGAACCATTTCTACATTTGGTTATCAAATGCGTTTTGACTTAAATCAAGGATTTCCTCTCTTAACCACTAAAAAAGTGTATTTAAAAGCAATTATTCATGAATTGTTATGGTTTATTCGTGGTAGTACCAATATCAAATATCTAGTTGACCATGATGTGAAGATTTGGAATGAATGGCCTTATGAACGATTTAAAAAAACAAGGGAGTATCAAGGAGAAACCTTAGAGGATTTTGTTCAAAAGATAAAAGAAGATCGTGACTTTGCGCAAAAACATGGCGAACTTGGTCCAGTATATGGGTACCAATGGCGTCATTTTGAAGGACAAGATAAATTTGTTGATCAATTAGCTTGGGTAATCGAAGAGATCAAACAAAATCCTATGTCAAGACGCTTAATTGTGAGTAGTTGGCAAGCAGCATCCATTAGTGAAATGGCGCTTCCCCCTTGTCATTTATTATTTCAATTTTATATCCTCGACAATAAACTTTCTTGCCAATTATATCAACGAAGTGCGGATGCCTTTTTAGGAGTTCCATTTAATATTGCTTCTTATGCGTTATTAACGATGATGGTCGCTCATGTTTGTAATTTAGAACTGGGTGACTTTGTCCATACCATTGGAGATGCTCATATTTATTTGAATCATCTCGATCAAGTTCAATTACAATTATCACGAAAACCACGAGCTCTACCTAAAATGAAGTTCCTTCGTCAGGTAACAGATATCAACGATTTTAAGTATGAAGATTTCTGGTTAGAAGATTATCATCCCTATCCTCGCATTAAAGGAGAAGTATCCGTATGATTTCTATCATTGTTGCTATTGGTAATCATAATTTAATTGGTAAAGGAAATGACCTACCTTGGCATTATCCCGAAGATTTACAGTATTTTAAAGAAAAAACAGTAAATCAAACGGTATTAATGGGGGAAAATACCTTCTATTCCATTATGGATCGCTTACATAAGCCCTTACCAAAACGAAATAATATTGTTGCTACTTTGAATCAAGAATTTACTTATCCTGGAGTTACCGTGATCCATGATTTGATTTCTTTTTTGAAGCAACCCCATCAGGAAGAGATATTTATTATTGGTGGAAAACAAATTTATCGTCTTGCCCTTCCTTATGCGGATCGTTTATACATTACGCATGTAAATAAAGATTACGAAGGAGATGTTTATTTTCCTGAAATTGATTATCAAAATTATCAAATTATCTATGAAAACATTGTTGGAGAATTAGTGTTTCGTATCTATGAGAAGGTGAAATAAATGCTGTTAGTATCAATTTTTGTTCTGCTTGCCTTAACGACAGATATCCTTTTAACGTTGAGTCTATCATGGCCGTGGTGGTTAGCAGTCATCATGTTTGTTTTGTTCGCTGTTGGTTTTGTTGTTGTGTATGCCCTACTTTGTTGGTTGTTTGCTATTTTTATTCCCAAAAATGATGAAAGACCCCCTCGAAAGTTTTATACAGCAATCACAAGAATTACTTGTCATTTTCTAATGGTCATATTTAACATAAAAATGGTTGTGATTGGGAAAGAACAACTAAAGACGATTCCTGCCTTTTTGTTTATCAGTAACCATCAATCTTATTTTGATCCTATTTGTCAGATAGGTTGTTACGGACGTGATGATTTAACCTTTATTATGAAAGATAATATCTTAAAAGTTCCTATGCTTGGAAATTGGTTATGTTCCGCTGGACATTTACCACTAGATCGAGTCAATAACCGTAACGCTGTTATTACCATTCAAAAAAGCGCAAGACGGGTAGAGCAAGGGTATCCAATTGGTGCTTACCCCGAGGGAACAAGAAGTAAATCAAAAGAATTGGGTGAATTCAAAGATGGGTTATTTAAAGTGGCAGTGAAAACCAAACAGCCTATTGTGGTTACCATTATCGACAATGCTTATCGACTAAAGTCCCGCTTTCCTTGGCGCCGCACTAAAATTTTATTAAAAGTGTGCCGTGTCATTGAGTATGAAGAGTATCAAAATATGAATACCCATGCAATCAGCACCATGGTAAAAGAAATTATTGTAAGAGAATTAGAACTTGCAAGAAAGGAATATTCCTGGTTGCAATAAAAAAAGAACGATTCAAAATTGAACCGTTTTTTTATTTTATCTTATTTGGTTATGTTGTATTTTAATATTTTTATTTGGTCATCGATAATGGCAAAATAATTTAAGGAACTATTCTTCAAATACATTGTAAAGTTAAAACTAGAATCTAAAGCAGATAAAACTCCCTTGATGAATTGAGAATGGGTGGTAATGATGATTTTTTTACCTGGATAAGCTTTTGCAACCGCCATTAATGCAGAAAGTCCTCGCTGTTGTAAATTGTGTAGACTTTCTAATCCTTCGACTCTTTCTTCAAAAATTTCTTTATACATCGCTTTATCTAAAACTTTTCCTTCTGCTATCCCAAATTGGCGTTCTATAAATATAGGATCTGTTTTAATTTTTTGTGATAAATTTAGTTTCTTCGCAATGATTACTGCTGTATCATAAGCTCTTGATAAAGGTGAGGATAATATCACATCCCATGTTGGGTCGTTTTCTAATAAAAAGTCAGCCGCATCGTTTGCTTGCTTTATTCCAATCTCATTTAATTGATTATTTGTTGTTCCTTGAACCAAGCCCTGTTTATTCCAATCGGTTTGGCCATGTCGAATTAAGCAAATTGTTGTTATCATAAAATCACCTAAGCCAATTATAACAAATATGGAAAAAAAGCGAAAGCAAAAGAAAATGAAAATGTTTTATGTAGACAGTAGAAAAAGCAGTTTACTTGTAGTATAATATTGTTAAAGAGGAGGGAAAGAAAGTTATGAAAAAGTTTTTTAAAGAGTTTGGTAAGTTTATCAGCAAAGGAAACATTATTGACTTAGCCATAGGTATTGTCATAGGTACTGCCTTTCAAGCCATTGTAAAGAGTTTGGTCAACGATGTGATTATGCCAGTGATTGGTGTGATAGCTAACTTTAATTTACAAGATGCCAATGTCATCTTAGTACCTGAAGTAATTGATGGAGCAGGAGCAATCACTCAAGCAGCGGTATTATTACGCTATGGTGCTTTTATTCAAAGTATTATTGATTTCTTAATTATTGGATTAACATTATTTGTTACGATTAAGATCATTACTGGTGCGAAAACACGTTTTGTAAAGGGACAAGTAAAACAATTAAAACGTTTGAAAAAACAACATCCAGAGATGTTTGCAAAGGAAGATTCTCTTGGTAATCTACGATACAATGAATTAAAGGCGAAATATCCTGAGTATTTTGCTGAAGAAGTGGTAAAGGAAACAGTTCCTGTTGTACCAAAACCAACAACAGAAGAGTTGCTAACCGAAATCATTGCTGTTTTAAAAGAAAAAAAGAATTAAAGAAAGAAGTATCTTCTTTCTCAGACTGATGACAAACTACCTTTTTGTATTTTAAGAAAAAGGTAGTTTTTTATTTTCCCCACACGAGATATAAAAAGAAGCATATTATAGTAATATACCCCCACAAATGCCTATATATGAAATAAATCCCCACTTAGTAAAAATTAGTAAACAAAAAAATGTGAGCGTTGACTTTGTCAACGCTCTGAATAGCCA
>Ga0265294_10002926_pt1 | contig 22173 bp, 14 predicted proteins | sample MunlanPumphouse3_FD_192504 | JGI IMG/M metagenome (GOLD analysis project Ga0265294, IMG submission 192504) | Groundwater microbial communities from a municipal landfill in Southern Ontario, Canada - Pumphouse #3 | ecosystem: Environmental > Aquatic > Deep subsurface > Groundwater | place... | reverse complement strand
CCTTGCGATCATGTCAGAGGCCCACCGCCACTTTGAGCATGCCGCCTTTGTGGACGGCCACAACTGCATGGTTGATGTCACTGACCCTGTGATGCCTGCCTCATATACAGCTCTGGAATATATGCAGGCCTGTAAGGAGGCGGCCTCAGGGTGCAGCAAGGCAGAGGGATTCCCTGCTGAGGTCGGGTTCTCACATCAGGGCGTGCCCTTCACAAGGGAGCAGGGCCTTGGTGATCTTGGTATACAGACCATGGTTGTAAAGACTGACAATCAGACGACTGCATATATTCTCTTTGATGGCAACAACATGGTGCAGGGCATGCGTGAGAAGATCTGCTCTGCCCTCTCTGGCATGGTGGATGAGTGCGAGGTCATGACCTCTGACTCACATGTGGTCAACACCATCTCAGGCAAGAACCCTGTGGGCTATCGTGCGACCTTCGAGGAGCTCATGCCATTTGTAAAGACAGGCGTCCAGGAGGCACTCACAGACTGCGGGCCTGCCGAGGTCGGCGGCACGACTGCCATGTGTGAGGGTGTGGTGGTCTTTGGCTCACAGAGGATCTCCCAGCTTGCGAGCTCAGTAAATGCCATGCTGGTCTTTGTTGCCCCATTGGGGCTTGCAATACTCATAATTGCGTTCATATTATCTTTCGCTGCCTACCTTGTCCTGATGTAGGCGGCAATGATACATTTTTCTGATCTGACGTCAAATTATCTGTAATCCAAGCGAGGGTTGCCAAGCCTGGCCAAAGGCGCCGGACTTAAGATCCGGTCCCGCAGGGGTCCGTGGGTTCGAATCCCACCCCTCGCATTTTATTCTTCGGGTTTTAGTTATCTTGTTATTATTGAACCTCAAAAAACAAGGTCTAAATCATTTATAGGGTATATGTAACAACATCGTAACATGCTTTCCATGCCTCCCAAAAAAGTTAATATTCACAATGATACGAATCAGATTAGAGTCTCTATTTATGATTCAATTAAGGAAGAGTCCTTTACTCTTCTTAAAGCTAATAGAATAAACGAGGAAATCTGGTCTCTTACATATGGGTACAATAAGAATGTGTCCAAAACAGAGATTGAACTCAAAATAATTATCGGCAATTTTTCAATAATTTATGGTCCTTTAAATAGTTCTCAATCTTCTGGGAGAGAGGTTTTTGAAATCACTGCTGCAAAAAAATCTGATCTTAAGAAGTGGTCTAAATTTTGTATTTATGTTGAAGATCTACGTGTTTTAGAAGCGGATTATGAATCTCATGGGAGTGTTGATACTTGGAATGTAATTGTCACAGATAGATATCCAAATGATATGTCTACCGATGATTTCCATGAGTTTATAAAATTCATTCTCCAGACGTATGGGAAAATAAAAATTGTTAAAAAAAATGAGCTAGGTCCAATTAAAGTAGAAGGATTCTAATCAGTTTAATTTTAAGTCCTTGATTTTTCAATTAATCGTATCTAAGATCATTTTCCTTAAAAATGAAATTAATTTTTTTGCCTTAAAAGGACATCCGAAAATTATACTGCCTACTTTAAAACCTACTTTACTACTCACTATATCATCCACCATATTAATGAATATATGCAGCCACTAGTATTTATCATGCTAAACGACCTTTTTGTTGGTATGGAAAAACACCCAAGAGTTTTCATTAGTCATGCTAGTGAAGATAAAGAAAGATTCGTTGTTAAGTTTGCAGAAAAACTGCGTGAAGATGGTATAGATGCTTGGTTAGACATCTGGGAAATAAGTCCAGGTGATAGTCTGGTTGACAAGATATTTGATAAAGGACTAGGCCAGTCGGATATCGTTATTATGATAATTTCGAAGTATAGTGTCGAGAAGAAATGGGTTAAAGAAGAACTAGATTCAGCAGTTTATAATAAAATTCAAGGACAATGTAAAATTATTCCTGTAATCATTGATGATTGTGATGTGCCAGAATCAATAAAACATACATTGTGGGTTAAAATTACTGATCTGAATAGCTATGATGATAGTTATGGAAAGATAAGATCCGCAATATTTGGGCAATCAAAAAAACCGCCTCTGGGCAAACTCCCATCCTATATTGAAAAGAATCAATTGCAAATTGAAGATTTCACGAATGCTGATAACTTTATTGTTGAATTAATTTGTAGAACAGCCTTAGAAGATACCTTCCCCCTGTTTGTTAATACCTCAAAAATACTATCCCAAGCACTGGATAAAGGAATTTCTAAGGAGGAATTTTATGATACTGTCGAATTATTAGATTCTCTTGGATACCTTAAAGCCGAAATGTGTATTGATGGCAAAATTCCAATAGTAAAAGTCCCAACTCATTTACTAGAGATTTATTGCAAAGAATGTGTTGACGACTATGAAAATATGAAACTAGCAGTGATTTCTACAATCGTCAATGAAAAAATACACGAAAATGGAAATATTGCTGCTAAAACGGAGTTGCCAAAATCAATTGTCACACATGTTTTAAACTATTTGGATTCTTGTGGGAGAATTCGTATTACAACTGCCCAAAGTGGGGTGGTACTTGTTCATCCAAATAGCTACCCTCAACTTAAGAGAATACTGAGATAGTTCTCAAGATATATTTGATGGAATCCTGAGTCTGATAAAATGTTAGGGAATTAACCATTTTTTAACAAATCCTTCAGCTCATCAAGATTAACCAATATCTGCTTCTCAATCCCCTCAATCTTCTCAATAATCACTTCAGGAGCTTCATACTCGATCTCCTCATATTCAATCTCCTTATACCGGGAGATCGAGAGGTCATAATTATTCTCCTTGATCTCCTCAAAGGGCACATAGAAGCACTTGCCTTTCCGGTCTTCAGGCACCTCATCTCTCCGGTTCCTGAAGCGCTCGATGATATCAGGAATGTCACCCACCCCCATCAATGAGCGTCCGTTTGTCATCCAGTGAAAAAACGTCTGCCTCCATATCATAGAACCAGACCTTCTCGGTTGTTTCACCCTTTGTGAAGATGAGCACAGCGGTGGAAACCCCTGCATACGGTCTGAATACACTGGATGGCATGGAAACAATACCTTCGACCAGGTTCTCCTCAAGAAATATCTGGCTGAGTTTCTTATGCGTCTTTGAACTCCCGAAGAGGACACCATCAGGCACAATTACAGCACATCTCCTGCCAACTGTGAGCAGATGGATCATCCGTTCCACCAACAGGAGTTCGGTCTTTGTTGTGGAAAGGCCCGGGCTGTCGTTGATATCGCTTTTGTCGATGCTTCTATTGGTCAGATTCATGATTTAGGCGTCTCTCCGGGCATCTTCGTTGCTTTGATAAGCCATTTCAGGTTCACAATGCAAGAAACCGACCGGTCCAGTGTCGCCCAGCACATATGCACCTGACATGAGATTTGGGTCATGTTTTAGATTGAAACCGGCTTCAATAACTCGTTTTTCACCAATAATAACCCAACAGAGAGCAAGATTCTCTCGCGCAAGATATTCCTTTAGAATATCCTCCCGAATCAGAAGAGCATCCGGCCCCTCTGCTTTGGCAGTTGGATCATACGCCGCAAGTCGACCGCTGCTATCGAGATAGTCGCCGGCGTCCCCACTCCACCGAAGGCCAAGGCCTTCGACAACCTCACGGATCGGCAGTTGAAGAGAATAGCCCTCATCAGTCGAGCAATCAAAACTACTCGATCTGGAAAAATATTCCAGAGTAATCGGTTTTACCTTCACTGGGCAGCCATGACTAGGCTGTGCCCATCCTTCTTCACCACACTCTCGATAATACTGTTCCCTGAAGTAACTGGAGGCTGGGGACCACCCATGTTCTCCCAGAAACATTTCATAAATTTCAAGTGGTTCCGGCATCCACCGCCCCCAGAAATGTACATTCCGGGCCCATTCCATAAATGCGTCAGCATCCTCAGCATGCGCCAGATAGCCGGTGCAGGTGTAAGATATTTCACGCACATCTGTGTCTTCTGGTTCCCGATCCTGTGGGGTTGGTTGTCTCCAGATGAATAGGCTCTGCACGTTGAGCCATCGTGTTCCGTCCTCGGGGTTTGAGACGACGAAGAGATCCTCGACCTTGGGCAGGTCGTTATCCCGTAGCACCCACTCTTTAGAGTCACTCGGTTCTTCCCAGTTCTCATACCCCGAAGACTCCCACCATCCCAGCGAGTGGCCATACCCCGATGTCCCGCCGCAAGAACCACTTAGAGTGCATGATGGATCAATATCACGAAGATGATTCTGCCAAGGCCCTTCATAGAACAGGCAATCATCTTTTCTACCCAAGCCATCCCGGTACTGGAAGTGATCTGCCACATATGCCAAGATCTCATGATACGCGATCCATTGGTACTTTTTGCCGATCCGCTCGGCCTTCGACGCATCACGGCCATGGAACCCAATCGAGTAACGATCGAACTTTCCGAAGCGTTTGGTGGTCCAACCAAGATCGAAGACCCGCCAGAGGATGTATCTCTGGATGCTTCTGAGGTCAAAACCGGGTGGATGGCGTTCATCGTGGTTGGCCAGTGCAGAGAGTATGTCCACTACAAGAGGAGCATGTTCTGTGGAAACCACGGATTGAAATGCGGCGAGTGTTTCATCTCGTTTTTTTATTGCTTTTTCAATTTTTTCTTCGATTTCCTCTTCTTCCGTCGACATCTGCTTATCATCTGGATCAGAGTCTTCGTCCTGACCCTCACTAGGAACCGTAATTAACTTCACTATCGGAGATATCTGTTTTAATACACTGTCAGCGGCATGAAAAGTCTCCCACGCTGCTTTTTCTTCTGCCGAAAATTCTTCCAGGAGCACAGCAAAACGCTCATCAGGAGATTGCCATGGAGGGTCTTCAAGCCGTAAAGAGAGCCAGTACCTGGAAGTAGACGACGAATTCGTGCCGATCACATATCGGGCAAAATCGTCGCTCATTACCGAACTGCCAATACGGTTCTGTGCCCATTCCAGATCCCCACTGTCATGTGAACCCCGAGACCAGTCTGGCATGAGAGATATAATGTCTTCCTCAGTCGGAATGGTCAGACACTCACTTGTGTACGGCGGGCGGATATTCTCGACAACAATGTCGAGGTCCGCCTGAAGGTAGAGTGCACGCTCGACAACACCGCGGGCGTAGTCACGGAGCAGGATCTGTGCAGGAGGTGTACCACTTGCGAATACATGATCATAGACACACTGCGCCAAGGCTCCGACATCCTGAGAGTCATGACATCGCATGGCCACGCCATATGCAACAGCATAGACACGTTCTGTAACATACGGATCATCCGCATTGTCGAATCTTTCGACGAGCCGGACAACGGCATCCAACCTCCCAGTCAGCAGATCCACGAGGGCCTTGGTGGCCCGGTCACGAAGAAAGCGATTCGATGTCGTAAACATCCATGATAATGCGATAGCACAGAGATCGACGACTTCCTCTTCGATTGAGGTGCTGGGTTGGATGGAAGATGCCCAGTCCACCAACCTGTCCACTGCATCCTTTTTTCCCCATGCGTGGTGCAGGTAAATACTCCACCAAGCATCACGGTCGGACATGTGATCCTTTCGTAAACGCCGGTCAAGGAAATTCGCGTTATAAGGATGATCCGGGAGAACGGCCACCGTCAGAAGCACATCGAGGGTCTCGTCCAGGTCACCATTTGTTCGGATAAGGCGGTTCATCACGGTGATGGTATCCTCAGAGAACGCGGCGGAGTTTCGCCAGATAAGGCTCTGCCTGAAGGCTCTCCCGATGTACCAGTTGTTTGCAATCTCTGGGACCAAGGTGACCAGTTCCTTGCCGGTACGCTCAGGGATCTGGATGCACATCGCTTCGAGGAGGCCGACAACATAGCGACTCTTATCATAAAAATATGCGAGCTGCCCTCCTTCTGCAAAGGCCGCAGCCGGATCGGCGGGGTCGAGATGAGTATTGAGTAGTACCTTGACAGTGAGATGGTCGGACAGCCGTTCGTATGCGATGAAGACCACATCTTCCCTTTCGGTGTCACTACTCCACTTGATATTCTCAACGAGCACGCCCTCAGACACCAGGCCATGGTAAAGAGAACGCTCATACTCGCGCCCAGGAAGAAAGGCATTCACAATTTCTTCGGCTTTCTCCAGTTTAAGCCAATTATCTCCGCTCTCAGCCGTCGCCTTTACGAAGGCCTCCAGTGCCCGCCGAACCAAAGGTTTTCTCGGATTGAAACGGAGCTCTTCAATGAGTTTCTTATTGATCCCATCAATATATAGGTCAAATGTGGCAGTGATCCCATTGATGCCGCGAGGCAGTCGATGCATCTCACTTTTGTGAAGGCCGTCGCAGAGAGTCTTGAGATAGAGAGGATTGTGAAACTCTGGTGCTAAGAGGGGGGTTGATGGCAACTCAATGCCATAGTGGAGGAAGAATGTGCGCGTGGCGTCGTACTCATGGCCTGCGAATCCCTCGTGTATCACGGTGGCCGCTTGTGTGCGTACATCTTCGGGTACGACAATCTCCTCATAAGAAGACCGAACCGAAAACACCACACCGATCCATGGCGACCTCTCCAGACGTGCGAGAAAAGCCGCCAGGTTGCTCGGCCAAATATCCCTCCCTTTCCCTTCGTTAATGGCATCGATCATCACGAGTGCACGACAATCAGCGACCTGTGCCGCTGCTTCAAGGGCGCCGACAAACTCTTCAGCAGACAGATCAGCCAAGTCAAGTTGCTGAAGGATCTGGATCCAAGGGTCGTTGGTGCTTACAAAACGCTGCCCCATGAGAAGGACGGTCGGGCGATTGTCTTTAATACGTTGTTTGGCTATGTCACAGAGAAGGTGTGTCTTACCGGTACCTGCATCACCCTTCAGGATCATCACGGTCTGATCTGCAATTTTTTCTGCATGACTGAATACTTCGCACATATCTCTGAGAGCTGAAGACAATCTAATGAGATCATGGTGCCATCCCCTGAAGGGGTTGACCCCGTCGGACTGCGTGAGTCTTGCGCCCTTTGGGTGCTTGGCAACGTATTCCTGTTCGTGTTTCAACAACTCGGGTTCAAGTTCTTCGGCGGTGGCTTCAGCAGAGGCAATATGTTCGGCGATCTCTCTGAAAGGGAGTTCCCCCACTGGATCAACCTCAATAACTTGGATATCTGAAATAATTGCCTGGACCTGCGATGAAAGGTCAGATGTCAGGCTATCCACTGCTGGTTCTACTGGATTTATTGCAGAATAGTTGAAACTCCGGAGTCTTTCTCGGATTTCCTTGGCATGTGCCTTGGTCTGCTTAAAAAAGTAGTAGGTACGTCCAAAGGCTTCTAAGTCATATGCGATCGGCAGTTCAACATGGATCTCACGGGTGTAGCGTGACCCTGCTGAGTCCAGGGCTTCTTTCAGACGGGCGGTAAACCATGGTTGGTCAAATCGCCGAACATCAAACCAGAAGCGGACCCGCCCGATGTGCTCGGGGTGCGTCAACATATCAAAGAGTTCAAAACTGCCCCAGTAGATGAACTCAACTTCCATGCCGTGATCAGAAGCCCACTGGGTCCATTTATCAACACGAGCATTCCAGCGATCCATTGCGGACTTTTGACCTGGGATACGAGCATCAGGACGATCCAATGGGATACAGACAAAGTAACGCACAAGTTGAGGATGCTTATCTAAAGCTGTCTTCACAGACTTATCGATATTTTCCCATTGTTTATCCCCAAGTGTATTGAAGAATTTGGCCTGCCATCCCCACTCGCCGCCATCAGGGAAGACAGTATAGCATTCCACACCACCATCGGGAGTACCCTTACGAAAGAAACGTGCTTCGGGAGGGTTTTCGGCGCGGGCGAGTTGGACGCAGAGTTCTTCAAAGCCATTATTAATCGACCCGTTGAGGGGGCTGATCGCATGCCAATCCAGGACCATTGTATCTACGGTCTCTGATTGTTATTCTATAGTTAAAGCGATTTTTATTTTCTTCAATGAAGATTATAGTCGCTGATACAGCTGATTCAATAAAAAGATGAAATCCGGAATGACGCCGAGGGGCAAACACATTCATCGTCCCTGGGGATCAGGAGAGTGAAATCCCGTTCCCACACTATTCACCGCCCCAACGACCACCATCACCCAGTAGAACCCAAACATCACCATCACATACGGGTTTGCCGTCACCACCCCGTAAGCCACCCAGAACAGGTTCCCAATCACCCACATCCCAAAACCCAACCGCTCACCCCCTTCGCCGCACACGCTGCACCGCCTGAGGTCGGTCTTCACCTAGACAAACTCCCAGTGGTCCAGCACGCCCAGCAGGGATTCTTGCAGCACAGATCCCATTTTACCATCCCTTTTCAGCACTTTGCAGCCGTTGGCGAGGAAGAATCAATAGGTGCGCCAGGGTTTTGTCTTGATGGTGCGGGGGGCAAGCTGTTTGAGTTTGAGATATCTGATTTAGCGTTCAAAATGAATCCGGTTGACTAGATCGATCCAGGATAGTTTGTCGGAATACGTTTTCATGATAACATCTCCACCAGCACTGGCCTTAAAGGAAAACAGTGCAATGTGAATGTGTCTGACTTAAGATCCGGTCCCGCAGGGGTCCGTGGGTTCGAATCCCACCCCTCGCATTTTATTCTTCGGGTTTTAGTTAGTTGTGAAAAACGCCACTTTATTGTTGGTGTGTAATTCTCAGGATTGAATCATACCCCAGTGTTCAATAATGTGCTATGAAATTATTTTTTCGAATTTTTATTGCGAAATCCCCCGTGGGACAATCAATATTTTTAAAAACAGAATTTCAATATGTTCAAACAAATTCAGAAACATATAATATAATTATTTAAATGCCCCATTGATCTGAAAGATCAGATCAAAACAAGCATTTTAGCTACTTATTTCGATGGCAACTATTGTTATTATTAATACATCGCCGCCGGACAATAGAGATACTCCTGAAACCCGACGAACGTCTCCCGTATTGTTCCAACATCTCCCAATTCGTTTATTCCGTCTGATACCGCCCTGTACTTCAGTTTAAGAAGGTCCGGGAGTTTATTATCATCCAGTTCGCTTACACCATCCCGTACATATTGCTCAAGCACGAAGGTGAGAAACTCCTGTTGTTTGTCGCTATAGGTGTGCAGGTAATTTCTTGCATTTTCTGCTCGAGTTGTTCTCGGGACAAGATTCCTGTGATACGCTACATATGCAAGAACATCGTAGAGATCACTGTTTTCTCCATGAACCAGTTTTCTCAATCCTTCTAGCTGGGTTATTGAGTATCCCTTCTCGCTCAATCGGTTCATAAGATCCTTTCGTGTATCCGGACGTCTCCAGATAATTCTGAGTTCCTCCTCATCGGTGAAAAATGAGGGGATGTCTCCGAATAGCTGTTTAACAAACTCTTCTGCGGATATCGGAGTGCCGTTGGGACTCCAGAAAGAGGTCTTTATCATACAATCAAGTTCGCGGATCTTATTGTCTGAGAGTTTCACCTTCACCATCTCTCGCCGGGATGTATCACAGACACAGGGATACTTTCCGCAAATCGGGCATTTATTACCCTCTTTTATCTCCCCCGGAGGTTTGGCAGGGGTATGGATATAGAGGTCAGGTTCGCCGTCCCATTCGTCATCGCTGAAGTGATTGTGTGCTCCAACAAAATCGTAGATAGTGAAGTAGTCCTTTCCATCATAGAGCCTTGTTCCCCTGCCTACGATCTGCTTGAACTCAACCATCGAGTTTATGGGTCGCATCAGGACGATGTTTCGTATTTCCGGTGCATCTACACCAGTGCTGAGTTTCTGGGATGTGGTGAGCACGGTCGGAATGCTCTTCTCATTGTCCTGAAAGTCTCTCAGGTGCTGTTCGCCAATACCGCCGTCGTCTGCCGTCACCCGGTGGCAGTAATTGGGATTTTTGCTCTCTGCATACTGGTTGATGAGATCACGGACTGCAAGGGCGTGAATCTGGGTTGCACAGAATATGAGTGTCTTCTGGTTCTGGTTGATGATGTCCATGAAGAGCTGTACGCGGTATCTCTCTATGTCAGGCAACTGGATGATCCTGTTCTGCTCATCGAGGGTGTATTTATGGCCTCTCTCAATCTCGCCCTTTGTGACGGTGTCGTCTGAGGTGTATGTATAGGTATCTCCAGTGGTCGAGATCTCCTTTACCCTGAAGGGGGTAAGGTATCCATCGTTGATGCCCTCCTTTAACGAGTAGATATAGACAGGTTCGCCGAAGTAGGCGTATGTGTCGACATTTACGTCCCGCTTGGGGGTGGCTGTCAATCCGAGCTGGATGGCAGGGCTGAAGTAATCCATTATTGCCCTCCAGGTGCTCTCGTTGTTTGCACCGCCCCGGTGGCACTCGTCGATGATGATGAAGTCAAAGTAGTCTTTCGGATATTCACCGAAGTAGGGTGAGCCTTCTGGCCCGCTCATGAATGTCTGGAATATGGTAAAGAATATACTGCCATTTTTGGGAACCCTGCCCTTCTTTTTGATGTCGGCGGGTGAGATCCGTACGAGTGCATCGTCCTCGAATGAGTTGTAGGCGTTGAATGCCTGATCAGCGAGGATGTTTCTGTCGGCCAGAAAGAGGATTCTCGGTCTTCTTTTCCCGTCCCGGTGTATGTTCCAGCGGGCATGAAAGAGTTTCCACGCAATCTGAAATGATATAGCGGTCTTTCCTGTCCCTGTTGCGAGTGTGAGGAGGATTCTGTTCTCTCCCTTTGCGACCGTCTCAAGTGTTTTGTTGATGGCGTTCTCCTGGTAGTAGCGCGGCTGCCATGTCCCGCCCCGATCCTCAAAGGGAATTGCGGCGAACCGCTCCTCCCAGCCTGCGACCTCTTCCTCTTCTGTTGTCTCCGGTCTGGGACAGGTCATCTCCCAGAGTTCGCCAGGTGTGGGATAGGAGAAGACATCTGTCTCGACCGCCTCCTCCATGTCGATGGCGTAGATCTCCTTCCCGTTTGTCGCGTAGGTGTAGCGGATGTGCAGCCGTTGTGCGTAGTCCTTCGCCTGCCCGACACCTTCGGTATAGTATTTCCCTTCGGCTTTTGCCTCGATGACAGCGAGGTTCCGGTTCTTATACTGGAGGACATAATCGGCCTTAAGCGGTCTGTCCCGCCTCCCCTGACCAATGAGCCGCCCACGGGAGATGGGAAACTGCTTCCTGATGCGGCTTCCCTCGACAACGCCCCATCCCGCTTCTTTCAGTGCGGGATCGATATACTCAGACTCGGTCTCGGCTTCGTTCAGGCTTTTGTATAGTTCGCTGTTCTGGCTCATAGGGCATTTCCGGGGGGGAGAAAAGTAGGGATGAATTTCTGAATTCCTGATTTGCTGAATTTTCCAGATTACCGTAGGATCCCAATATCCTCTTTCTTAAATATCTTCTATGTCAGTTCCCCTGCAAAAGCTTTCTGAAGCAGGGACTGTTTGAGTTCTTTGATGTTGGATAATTTATGGTGATAACCATGAATGATATTATCAATATGTTCCTGAAAAATTTCAAGGTCACAAACAATATTATTTTGGACCTCTATTGGGGGAATGTCGATGTTAATATCTTTAATCTTTTTAAGGCTTAGATTTTTTTGACGAACTCCCCTTCTTTCTTTCAGAATTTTAGGCTTAATTGCATTAATCGAATTTAGAACAAATATCAAATTCAAATCATCAATAGGCTCAACACCTGCAATTGCTTGATTAAATGAAGCATCTCGATCTGCAATTGACATTTTTAATGCTGCTGTATCATACATTCCAATTAAAAGAGATCCTTTACTGAATAATTTTGCATTAGAATTTTCAAGTCCTTCCTTTGTAATAAAGCGATTTGGTTTTGATGTATACAAATCATTTAATTCACCAGAAGAGTACCATGGAATATTCCCGTCATTCCAATATTCCTTTTTGGAACGAAGTGGGGTGCCCCCACTTTTGATATAGGACAAGTCTCCCAACCTCTTCTCCTCCCACCCTTCCCCCTTCCGGGAAATGATCTCATTGAGCCTGCTCTGGAATAGCTCGTTCGCGTTCTCGATGTTCTTCTCGATATTGGCTTTTGCCGTGTCGATGGCGGCAAACGCCTCGTCAAGGAGTGCCACGATCTCTTTTTGTTCGGAGATTGGGGGGATTGGAATTTGAAATTTCATTAAATCTTTTGCCCCTAAATTAGGCTGTGCTGCACCTCCGGCGAACTGACCTATCATTTTTTCACACATTGAAGAACCAAAAAAATAAGATAGGTAATCTGAAGAAATATCTCTTGAAGGTCTAACAATTACCAAAGATGATGCAATTGCTCCCGTCATACCCGTCTCAACTAATGCAAATTTCCCAAGTGAACCTCTAAGACAAAAAAGTAAATCCCCCTCTATGAATTTACCTCGACTAATCAGGTCATAAGTTTCTTTCGAAATGAAATTCATTTCTTTAAATTGAATTTTTTTATTCTCTAAATGACCTGTATTTACAAATGGAATGCCAGCTTTAACAAATTTTGAGCGAGAAGGATAATTTTTTCCTCTATCTCCATTCTCAAAAGTGCAGACTTCACCCAGCTTCTTCTCTTCCCACCCTTCCTTCATTCCTCAAGCCTCCTCAGCTCTTCCTCAATCTGTTCGACCGTCGGGAAACTGTCCTTCAGGTCGTCGGGGAGGGAATGTACCAGCTCATACTCCGTGACGCCGATGGGCTTTCTGATATCGCTTAAGGCATACTCGACCACGAGGGCGTCGTGGTTCTTGCAGAGAAGGATGCCAACCGTCGGTTCGTCTTTTTCTGTCTTCAGCTGCATATCCACCGCTTTCAGGTAGAAGTTGAGCTTGCCCGCGTATTCAGGTTCAAAATCTCCGGTCTTCAGCTCGATTACCACATAGCAGTGCAGTCTGGTATGGTAAAAGAGAAGGTCAAGGAAAAAATCCCGCTCTCCAACCTTCAGCACCCGCTGCTTCCCGACATAGGCAAAGCCTGATCCAAGCTCCAGCAGGAACTGGGTAATATGCTCGATTAACCCTTGTTCCAGTTCTCTCTCGGTATATTCCGGGGTGAGGGAAAGAAAATCAAACTTGTAGGGGTCTTTGATTATCTGCTGTGCCAGGTCAGACTGCGGTGCGGGAAGAGTTGAAGAAAAGTTGGAAATCGCCTTTCCGTCGCGTCCGTAGAGACCGCTTTCAATCTGATGCGTTAGAACACTCCTGCTCCAGTTGTTCTCAATTGTTTTTCTGACATAGAAGAGGGCTTCATCAACAGAATTGCACTTTGAAATGATCACCCGGTTGTGCCCCCACGGTATCCGGGTCAAAAGTGGCACAGCCTGTGCCACCATTTGGTCTCTGGCAGTGGTTGGCAGAACACCTGACTCAATTTGGTCACAGGCTGTGACCGAATCTGATACCTCATTTCCGTAAAACAGGTACCAACGGCGGATATAATTCAGATTTCCCTCAGAAAAGCCCTTCATATCCGGAAATTCTTTCATTAAATCACAGCTCAGCTGTTTCAGAAAACCGCTCCCCCATGCGGCGGATTGCTGTTTTTCAACAATCTCTGAACCAAGCTGCCAGTAGAATTCCAGAAGTGCCGTGTTCACCGAGACAGCCGCTTTCAGTTGGGCCTGATGCAATCTCGACTTGATATCTGCAAGCCATAGGGCATACTCCCTGTCCGCCAGAACAGACGTAAATGGCATCTCATCCCCCGTCATAACAATCCCTTAATCGACTTCAAAACAGCATTCGTCTCGGTGTCCAGTCTCTCCATCTCTGAAAGGATCTCCGCCGGGCTCCGGAGCGGGGTTTCTTCCGGGAGATTCGGGTTCTTCACACTCAGGTCGAAGTTCTCCTCATTGATATCTGCCACATGAAAGTTCCATGACCGTTCAGTCTCCGGCTTCTGAGGCTGGAATTCAACAAACTCTTTCAGGTCATTATCATTCAGTGGGTTGGTCTTCCCCATATTTCGCCCCGGGTCAAGCTGGTAGTACCAGACATTCTTCGTTGGTTCTCCCTTTTTGAAGAAGAGAATCACCGTCTTGACACCCGCGCCCTGGAACGTCCCGGAGGGCATATCAAGGATCGTATGGAGATCGCAGGACGCAAGGAGATGCTTCCTCAGGCTCACCGACGCATTATCAGTATTGCTCAGGAATGTGTTTTTTATCACCACAGCCGCCCTGCCGCCGGTCTTTAGCGACTTGATGAAGTGCTGGAGGAACAGAAATGCCGTCTCGCCCGTTTTTATATCGAAGTTCTGCTGGATCTCCTTGCGTTCCTTCCCGCCGAATGGTGGATTTGTCAGGATCACATCATAACGATCCTTCTCCTGAATGTGCCGGATATCCGCGGTCAGGGTATTGATATGTATCAGGTTCGGGGCCTCGATCCCATGGAGGATCATATTCATGATCCCAATGACATACGCGAGATTCTTCTTTTCCTTCCCGTAGAAGGTCTCCTCCTGAAGAATTTTGAGTTTGCTGGTGGTCCTGTCCATCCTCTGACAGAGATAGTTATAGGACTCACAAAGGAATCCGCATGAACCTGCCGCACCGTCATATATTGTCTCGCCGATCTGTGGATCCGTTATCTGAATCATCGCACGGATAAGTGGCCTCGGGGTGTAATACTGCCCTCCGTTCCGGCCTGCATTTCCCATATTTTTAATTCGGGTCTCATAGAGACTACTCAGTTCATGCTTCTCAATCGACGATTCGAACTGGAGTTCGTCGGCATATTCCAGAATATCACGGAGATTGTATCCACTCTTCACCTTATTCTGGAGCTCTGAGAAGATCTCCCCAATCTTGTACTCGATGGTTTGAGGACCATCCGCCTTCTGTTTGAATTCAGCAAGATAGGGAAAGAGATGATCATCAACAAAATCCACAAGATCCGGCCCTGTCATGGCTTTATGGTGATCGAGTTTCCCGTCAGGCCCTTTGGGCATCGCCCAGTTCGACCACCAGTAGTCTTCATCAAGCAGGAATTCGTAGCTCTCTCCTTTTAATGCCGCCTCGTCAGCCCGTGTCCTCTCTAGCTCATCAAGGTACCGGAGAAAAATAACCCATGAAGTCTGACTTACATAATCAAGTTCGCTGTCAGCACCGGAATCCTTCCAAAGGACATTGTCAATATTTCTAAAGGTCTGTTCAAACATAATGTCATCTCAGTGTATCTAATCCGAAACTATATCAAAAATCAAATTTCAGGGAGAAACGGCGGATTCGCCCCATATTATTATCTTAAGAATTATCACATAATTCTAGGGTCACATCATTTATAGATATTTAACGGGATAGCTAATAATTTTGATCAAGTCTGACCGATCTGAGGTTCAAATACCCTCCAATACTCCCCAAAAAAGTGAACACACCTGTTCTCCCGGAACAGATCATCATTAAATAATCCTCATGTAGAAGCCGGCCAAAACGGTTTTTACAGAGATTCCTCAAGAGAGCATTTGACCAGTATACAGCCTGCCCATCGTAATATAACGACATCTCCCCAGTATGAAGGCTTCACCCCTTCAATCTGGGAATAGATCTGGGCACCTACGATATTCTTGCGAAAAACTCTGGGGATGACATGCGAACGACTGTCAACATCCTGATACCGGTGGCAATAGTTTTAATGTTAAAAGTTGAAAAAACAGCAGTTAAACAGGTCAGCTTTTTCTTTATCCAGAGCCACTCCAGCCCGGTACACCAACATGGGTATATACCAAGAAAAAGAGATGAATTATATCAGATAAAAACCGGAGGAGGAAACTGTATGGCAATGAGCAAAAAACAATTAGGGAAGCAGAACAAAGTGAAGAAGGCCAAGGCAGAAGTTCTCTCAAAGCAGGCGGCTGGGGGCAGCGATGCCGCCAAGAAGAAGCTCAAGAAACTCAACAAAAAAATTAAGTAAGCCGCCAGAAATTTTCAACTATTTTTCTTTTTTTTAGGACCAATAATCAGATTACTGTCCTGAAGACTCATAAATTTAATAAATACGCTCATTCCTGTCTCCCCCACCAAGAAGGCAGCAACCTTCGATGATGCGACAGGTTGTGTTCTGGAGGTCTGCCTCTCAACAATCTGCGAAAGGCTTCAAGAATGAAAGATGGCCGTGAGCATGCCCGACGTGGGCGGGGGACGTGGCGGCTGGGCGACTATGTCAGGCCGCGGGGATGGTGATCTTCTGGTTTATGGAGGAGTCCCGCGGGGGTCTGTGGATTCGAATCCCCCCACATCCAGACAATCAGATTTATTTTTTCTGCCGCAGAGCATATAGCATGCAAAGGGCTGTTTTTCTTATTATGATCTGCATACTCCTCTCTGCCGGATGCCTGATATCAGGCCCCACTCAGGCAGAGGAGATCCAGGTGATCACCCCAGGGGAGGGCCTCTCCCTATATGACAATCAGATGATCTATACCACCATCATCGGCCAGACGACCCCTGATATAAAGGCAAACTACAGCATGGGAGAGGTTGTTATCCAGGCAGGCAATGCAACACCTCTGCACAGGCTGACAGGAAGCACAGAGTTTGTATATCTGATCTCCGGAGAGGCCGGGATTCAATGTGACAACTCGACGACAACACTTCGCAAAGGGCAGGCTGCACTCCTGCCTGAAGGGGTTCTCCAGTCAATAAAGGCGGTGGGAGATTCTGAGCTCCGTTATATCAATGCAATCCAGCCGCCCTATTCGGCAGCAGTCGAGATCTCAGGTGATGAACTGACCGGCCTCATGACAGACGGCGTGCCAATTGTCATCCCTGATCCAGAGAACAGTACCACCTGGGGAGACTACGAGTCTGCAAATATCTACACTATGCTGAACCCGGCGCTGATGGCTGAACTGAAGACCCCAATCAGCTACAGTGTCGCATATGCCAGACTCCTCCCTGGCGGATCTGTAAGAGCCAATAGTCTCAACGGGGCCTCTGAGGTCATCTATGTGATCTCCGGAGAGATTGAGGTCTTCACCCCGGACGGCGACGCGATACGGGTGCCTGCCGGGAGTGCTGTATACATCCCGCCAGATCATGTGAAGGGCTACCGCAATGTCGGAGAGTCTGGGTCTGAGGTTCTGAGTGTCGTCGACCCGGCATGGACCCCTGAGAGAACTGTTATGGCAGAGTAAGGGGCTGGGGAGATGAATCTCTACCCAAAGACTATTTTCATTCCAGAATTCTATCGTCTTTGCCAGTTTTGTTCTCCCCCGCCCCAATCAGAAGGAGATAGGCGATACAGGCAAGGCAATCAAATATAGCAGAGAGATCTATCTGTCATATTTCAATACAGATTCCTCTAACCATCAACACCACCACATGCCTCGCCCCTATCCACAATCCTGAGGATCTTAAATTAAACATCTTATTTTCTGAACGACAAGGAGAGTGGCAGGACATCTGAATACTTGTTTTTGTGGATCATGTTCTGCAACCTCGATCTCATCTCATCAAGTTCGTGCTGTAGCTGCTGTTTCAATCCTTGTTTTTGTGGATCAAACTCTGCAACCCGATAATAAGGCATTTGTAAAGGAACCGGAAAAGGTGTTTCAATCCTTGTTTTTGTGGATCAAGCTCTGCAACTGTTGACAAGAACCCGGCTCCCGCAGGCAGTCTCTTGTTTCAATCCTTGTTTTTGTGGATCAAGCTCTGCAACCTTTGGCCAGCACTTTGACGTCAGCTATGCAGCGGAGTTTCAATCCTTGTTTTTGTGGATCAGGCTCTGCAACCTTTGTCGACAAGTGGCCGAAAGGTAAGACCTGCCGGTTTCAATCCTTGTTTTTGTGGATCAGGCTCTGCAACACGCAGCCATCACAGAGAGCGAGATGAGAGATACGTTTCAATCCTTGTTTTTGTGGATCAAGCTCTGCAACACATGAGAGATCTGAACCCCCACCTCTGAGATCTTGTTTCAATCCTTGTTTTTGTGGATCAAGCTCTGCAACAGCGGGAAAATTCAGCCAATTCCCCCAGATCTCTTCTCAGAACCTGTATATCAGACAGCCCCTGTGCACATCCTATTTTTATTGGATCCCATATAAAGAGGTGCATGGACTGTCCCAACTCGTTATTTCTTCTCTTCATTACAGATAATATCTAAAACCTGATGGTGTCTATTTATTCTGTAATACGCATGACATAAGTCGTGCCCATCTCCAGAATAAAACCTGCTTTGTCTGATTTGGCACCAATCAGGTTTTAGACCCATCAGAACCGGATCCATGAACCAGGGGTGGCGGGAGTGGCTTAACTGCCCCCAACCCACGGGATACACCCTTCCCCAGACCAAAATACTCTGGGATGGCGAAGTTCACCCTGAACTCCCCCATAAACCCAATCATCTTAATTCCCTTGAACATGACTGGCACCTCGTCCAGGTGCGTGGCCACCCTGAGTCTCTGATCAATGACAATCCCCAGACCCTTTGCCATTGAGAGGATATTGCCAACAAGAACCCGGTTGATCAGATCCTTCTTTTCCGGCCAGGATTCTATCTTCAGATAACGCTCATAGTTATCCTTATTTAGCGCAAGCCAGGGTGTCACAAACCTGTAATGCCACATCCCACGTGTGGGATAGAGGGTGACATCCTGCTCATAGGCCACCCGCCGGGTCACCTGATATGTCTCATCCCCAAGACAAAGTTCGGTGATTGTACCTCCAATCTCACGCAAAGTCTCCGCCCCCTCCTCAATCCCAAGGATCGCAGGGGTTCCACCGACGACCCTATACTGCACGCGGGGATACGTGTACAGCAGGGCAGGAGCATGGTGATGAAGGATCGGACGATCAGGATGCAGACCCGCAACATAGCCCCTAAGATGGGTTGCGTCCTTTGTCACTGGCCGATCGGTCTGTAGAACCAGATAGCATGTATTCAGTTTCATAGTTTCATAAATGTTGCATTCTCTAATTCTTTCCCGAATTCCAGCTTTCCGCACGCTGATTTGGCAAGCGTCAGGACGCGATCATAAAAACCAGATACAAACTCCCTGTCCACCGGAGTCAGCCCATGGGCCAGGATGGAAGTGTTCCTTTTTGTCAGGAACCCCATGACGGTCTCATATTCGACCCAGGCATTGGCACAACCCATCTTTTGGAGCAGGGCATACTTGTCACGAACTCCAAGGAGCAGAGCGCCGTTATCTTTGGCTTTCTGGTGGCACTCCTCCATATCAGCAGCAGAAAGATAAGTCCTTAGATCGTCGACCCGCAGATTCTTGGAGATATCATCGACCCCGTGGTTCAGCAGATGGATCTGGGCCACCAGTTCCACTGCCCGATAGAGACGTGCGGTGGCGTCGTCGTATTTCCTCTCCTCAATCCGACGCTGTGCATTAGCGACGAGGTCAGCAAGTTGCATGGGCGCTTTCTGCTTTAGATCATTCTTACGTGTCAATTTTCCCAGAAAAGCCTTGTTCATTGAGATTCGATCGTCCTTCAGATCGCCAAGGATTTTAAACGCCCCCTCGTGATCAAACCGATCCCAGGCGGCGTACCCCTCGAAGATCCTGAGGTACTTCTCCTTCTCCTCCAGAACCACCGTATCCTTGAGGGTGTGGATCGCCGACTCGAAACGATAGGCATTGAACTCTCTCACTGCCTTCTCACAGAGGATATGATCATACACCGGAAAGAGTGTCTGCTCACGTATACGCTCGGTCCCTGAGATCCCGTTGCTGTCTTTCCCTCGATCTGCCTCCACAATATAGAGGGGGACATGATGAAGGGTAGCAACGATCGCTGCCGCTGCTGTCATCGTCTTAGTGCCAGAGGTGTAGTCGATCTGTTTTCTTCCCTTGATCGCCCGAACTTCCTCGTCCATCGCCCTGATACAGGCAGTGATGCTGTCGATCTCGTGAATCTCAACAAACTTATATGTAGGGAGGGCCTTGCCAGTCATCTCCAGAAACTCTTCTTTGATCTCCTTGACCGTCTTTTTGCTCTGGTCAGAACCAAAAAAGACCAACTGTCCTGGTCGATGGCGATCAATAGCAAAGGCCAAGCCATGGGAGAGAGACGACCTTCTGGTCTCTGAATTCGTATGCCCCGTCCCTACCGTCATGAGCAGGCTCACCATCGCACCCACCCCATAGGATAGGAACTTAATGTCAATTCAAGAGTCTTTGGATATGGAGGCTCAAGATTTCCCAAAGACAGTGATCTTCTGTATTTTCCAAGATTTTGTTTACGGAGAATCTCCTGCGCAAGGTCTGGATCTTTATCCTCAATGATATCAAAAAGTGTCTGGTAGGTTGTCCCCACACCAAACCCGATTCTCAACATATCAGTGTTCATGTGCTCTGCCTCAATCAATTTCAATCCCTTCATACAGCTTTGATTATTTCCTCGTTCAACAAGCTTCCGCTCTTTTCCGAGTGCAGCATCCACAAATCGGCGCATCGCCCCCTTGATATGGGCAATGACCTTATCCTCTGCCCCCTCCAGGTTATCGAGATCCTGGGCTGTGATCCCAAGAACATTGAGGCGGCCAGCAAGGCGGTCGAAGTCAGGGTGCTTCAGTGCCCCCTGGATCGCCGGCAAGAGTGTGACCCCACACTCATACTCTCCGATCACCATCTCAGCATGAGTGAAAAATGGCTTTTCTCTAAACCCACTCACACCAAGGGAGTAAGTACGCACCCCCTCAAGACGAAGGACCTGTTTTAGACCCTTCGGCACCGGGATCGCATGGGCATCAGAGACCTGAAGGAACTTGAGAAGGTCGTATTTGGGGTCGCCATCAGGCTCTCCGTATTTCGTCTTCGTCGAAAATATACGATTCTCATACCTTTTCCCGATCCTCTTTTTCATTCTCCGATCACCTGAGTTGAGATCATCCTGGATGGCACCTACAAACAAGGAGTCGTTCTGCGCCACATCCCAGAGAAGAGCTGTCCTGATCGATCCCTTGATGCTCGAACCTGGGATGTAGGGCTCGTCGAATCCAGTCTTGATACACTCACGGATCTCACGAATATTCGGAACATCGACGCCATATCTGTTCCTGAGAGCATAACGCTCGATTCCATCACGCTCATTTGGACGGAAAAAACTCTCAAGATTGAAATGCTCCTCCTTCAGTTCTATCTCCCTGAGAAATGCATCTTTTCTCTCCTGTGAGAGAGCATGATACATTTTGTCCAGGGACACTCTGTTCACGACCCCTCTGGTAACAAAGAACTCACCAGGGCCATATTGGATCCCGGTTCCGATATGGAGCGGAGTTTTTGTCTTGAGCCGTAGTTTCATTCTGACCACCTGAAAGGTACCGGGAAGGCCATACCATATTCAACCACAGGCGGATCATCCCGTACCCGCTCAATGGAGCCATATGATGTGGCGCCGGTATTTGTGAAGACCGAACCTTCCTTCAGCGTGAGCACTGATCTCCATACTTTCCCGTCTCCTGACCGTCCCCGGATCGGCACAATCTCATAATATATCTCGCCGCCAAATGCCCCAAGGTCACCGGGAATGAACCTGGAGAGTGTCAGCAGGTGATCTTCCCTGCCCACGGGCAGGAAATCAGCCTCCCCGAACGAAAGGTCGAACGCTCCCATCCCCACCGAAATCCGACCGCCAAGACCACGGTCTGCAAGGAACCTGAGCGCAGCAAACACTTCTGACTCATACTCACGTTTCCGGATATCAAGGAGAAAATACATCCCGACATTCTGAAACATCTTCCCATCAGATGAGAAGAAGGCGTCCGAACCAGAACGCAGACGATTCACCTGATTGTGGGGACGCCGTCCCTCCCCTATGTTAAAATCTTCAACCTCCCCCTTCCAGAGCAGGCCATGCCGTTCGGTCAGGGTGTCCATATCTGCAATGATGTCAGCGGCCGAAGTCCGTCCGGTCGCCCATGACCTGAAGAGATCGGTGTCGATGTAACGGGCACGTTTGTAGTCCTTGACCCGATCTAGATTCTCATCGGCGACCAAAGGAGGCGGCAGGATCGGACGTGGCAGGAAGTGCCGTTTATCCCGGGTTCCAACAAAGGGGAAGGCTGAGGTGAGCAGGAACGGAGGTTCGGTCTCGAAGGCCTCGATCATCTCCCCCACGGGTCCCCCCAGTTCAGCCATAGAGGCGCATATCGCACCAAAGATCGTGTGCGAAGGGATTTCAGCAGGGAATACAGAGCGGGGTGTCAGGTAGACTGCACGCAT
>Ga0265294_10002925_pt1 | contig 22177 bp, 20 predicted proteins | sample MunlanPumphouse3_FD_192504 | JGI IMG/M metagenome (GOLD analysis project Ga0265294, IMG submission 192504) | Groundwater microbial communities from a municipal landfill in Southern Ontario, Canada - Pumphouse #3 | ecosystem: Environmental > Aquatic > Deep subsurface > Groundwater | place... | reverse complement strand
CAGACAATTACAGATGAGCAATTACAAACAAAACATCGTAGCACTTTAAAGGCGTTCTATTCCGTCCTCAAAACGCACGACAAATATATCAAATTTGCATTCATTACCGGTGTTACAAAATTCAGTAAAATCAGCATTTTCAGCGACTTGAATAATCTTGCTGATATTTCTATGGATGAGAAATACCAAACAATTTGTGGCATAACCGAAGCCGAAATACATGAGTATTTTGAAGAATCGCTGAACGAAGTCGCCGAAGAAAATGAGATGTCTTATGAAGAGACTTGTGCACAGTTAAAACTAATGTATGACGGTTATCATTTTGTAGAAGATGGAACAGGTATGTATAACCCGTTTAGTTTACTTCTAGCCTTACGGACTCAAAAATTTGGCAGCTATTGGTTTGAAACCGGCACGCCATCATTCCTCGTGGAACTGCTTAGAAAAGATGATTATTCATTGCCCAAACTTACCGAAGAAGAAGCAACCGGAGATGTCCTTTACAGCATTGATTCGCTGTCACTGAGTCCGATACCGATAATGTATCAGAGTGGTTATCTGACCATAAAAGGTTATGATAAACGATTTAAAATCTATAAACTTGGTTTTCCCAATAAAGAAGTAGAAGAAGGTTTTATTAAATATCTTGTGCCGTTTTATGTTAATATTAAAAGGAATGAGATGTCTTCATTCTTTGTCGTCAATTTTATTAAAGATGTAGAAGGTGGTAAACCGGAAGACTTTATGAAACGCATGTCGGCATTGATGTCTGATACGGATTATAAGATAGTCGGCGATTCGGAGTTGTATTTTCAAAATGTGTTCTATCTGATAATGAAGATGATGGGCTTTTACACTACTGTCGAGCGACCAACAAGCGAGAGCCGTATGGACATGATTATCAAGACGAAAGACTACATCTACATCCTCGAATTTAAGTTAGACGGCAGTGCTGAAGATGCTCTTCGCCAGATAGAAGAGAAGGGTTATGCGAAGCCTTTTGCCATGGACAGCCGCAAGTTGTTCAAGATAGGCGTAAATTTTGACACGAAGAAACGCAGCATTAGCGAATGGAAGATGGTTTAGCAGGGGAGTATGCGATAACGCCCCTATATACACAATCCGTGTACATCCGTAACATCTGCGAAAATCCGCGTTCCATCTATACTACTTATCACTAAATTTATACACAACACCGGCATACACGGCATTCAGCGGATTTTTAACCTGTATTTCATTGTCGGAACGCACAAAGAAACTCATGCTGCTGCGCCGCGTGAAACGATAGTTTACTTCAAATGTCGTCCTAATATTGTCTATAAAGTTGCCCTCCGGATTGTTTAATCGTAAGAATAACTCCGTGGATAACGCTAACTTAATGGGCTTTGTGTAAAAAGTATATCCAACCTCAAGTCTGTTGCGTAAATAATTCTTGGGATTCAACTTGTAATCACCACGATTTTCATCACGATAAGTACTCTGAAAACGCGCACGATAACTGAACTTGTATTGACGGTATTTCTCAGAATAAGAAAACGTAGCATTCCACCTGAAACGACTGTCGTAATATTCTGTCTCGTTTTTGTTGAGATAATCTGCACCGACACCAATTTTGAACTTGTCGTATTTGGGGTGAGAATAGTCTATGCTGATACCGCTTTTGAAACGGTCGTAATTGCTAAAATAGTTGCTGAATTTTATCTCTTCTTCCAAAGAAATGTTGAAAGAATTGCCGATGTCTCTGTTGTAATCAACTCCTGCAATTCCACCAATATCAAAACTTTGAGCGTGTAATGCGCACAATATGGTAGAAGCTAAAATTATGGTTACAAAATGCTTTGTCATCAACTAAATGCTTTTAACGAGTGAAATCTTTATATCTGACCATTCTGTCTATCGTATTTATCTGATTGCTTTTTGAATGATAATAAACTTTGACGTAGGCAACATCGCGGAGAAAATCAATATGCCCGACTTCTACTCTTATGATGTCAAGGTTTGTCCGCTCTTTTAAATCTGCTATCAACTCTTTTTCTTTTCCTTCTTTTACAAGGTCTATTTTTTCATACAAAATTATTTTGGTTGAGGTATGCTTTAAGAATTTGTTGTTTTCAAAAATCCAAGTTGCGGCAATGAAGATTAAGTTGGTGATAATCAGCTCTGCATAACTTACCGTCATGGCTAAACCGTTGATGACCGAAATGCCGATTATCTCAAATAAATAAGTCATTTCTCTGATAGGCACTGTCTCTGTCCTATATCGTATCATGCCGAAGATGGCAAAAAGTCCTAAGGCAAAGCCTATCTGTAATTTGACGTTATCAAGCAAAAATATCAACAGGAAAATGGTGACACTGAAGAGAATGAAAGTAAAATAATAGTCTTTCCTTTGACTTTTGTTGTAGTAGAAAAAACGTATTATGCACCAGCATACGAGGAAGTTGAAGAAGAAACGTATTATCAACTGCCAGAAGCTGTCGGCTTCGAACAAAGGAATGCCGAATAATTGTGATGTAAATTCATAGTTGCCGCTGCCGCCAAATTCGCGGGCAATGTCGGGGTCGTAGTTTGGAACACTTTGAAGTAGTATCATGATATTATTATTTTATTTGTGACGAATTTTTTAATGTATTGTATTTTTTTCTTGAACCTGTTGTGCTTTACGGCGGAATTTGTCAGCACCATACCTAAACAGTATTTGCTAATACTTTGAGGTTGAATGTGCAAATCGTGCAGCGCATTGATAAACAGTGATTTAGCTGCCATGCCCTGCTTGACTTCTATGATGACAAGCTCCGGTACTTCTGCAATAACGCCGTTTTGCTCGTTTTTGAAATACAGACCGCTGTCGATAGTAATACGCTCTGTTTTGTCAAAATTGACTATGGTTATTCTTTTGAAATTGGTTTCTACTTGCGGCAATAAATCGGATACAGGATATTTTAAATTCTGCTCCGCAAAAGATAATGCCTCTTTGTCGTCTTCAAATTCACCGAAATATTTTAAATCGATAGGTATACGCACCTTTTTTGTCCTGCCTTTGTTATTCTTGTTCTTTATTTCGCAAAAAGCATTCGCAGTGTCGCAGTACTGCCGTGTTCTTATCTTCTGCCGATTTAATTTCTTGTTCTGATGTGCAATATACATCGCTAAATCGGGCGTGTCATAATACAATGTTTGATATGTGGCAACTAATATATCGTTGATGGCTTGAATGTAATAATCGGCTTTTATCTTATCAAAAACATCTTCTAACTGTCTTATGCTGATCATGAACTTTGTGTCTACTCTGTTCATGAGCTTGACTTGCTTCATTTCTTCTAAAGAAATGGTACTCATTTCAGATAAGATGGATTGCAACTTGTCCATTATTTAAAGATATATTCGTAGTCTTTTACCGATTCTAATTTACCGTTGGGATAGTAATTGTATTGTTTCTTTTTTGTGCCGTCTTCGTAATATTCTATCTTGCGGATACGTACAACTTTATCTCTGTCGTTGTATTCGACCTCGCGGATGCACTTGCTCGTAGAATCTTGATACTCAAAGGTTATTCGGGATTTCTGTCCGTAAGTGGCGTATTCTATCTCCTCAATTTTTTGCCCGTAACCGTTATAAGTCGTTACGTGGTCTAAAAATGGAACTTCTTTTCCTACATTTGTATTCCACTCTTTTACTGTCATATTTCTTTTACGCTCTCTTTTGTCTAACGTCGATTGTGAGGCTTCCTGCGAAAAAGCCGGTAAAGTTGTTACTATCGCTATAAAGATTAGTAACAGATGATTAATTCGTTTCATACGTGTTTTATTTTTACAAATATATTGAACTCTTAGACAGATTTATTTTACAACATCTGTCACATAAATTTTTCTACTGTTGATGTTATACTATGATGTTTATATAAAATATTTCTTCTATTTCGTATATTTGCTCCGGCTCGGTTACTTCTATCGTTTTTGATACAATTGACGGAACTTCTGTGTCAGGGTCATACGAAATGGTGTAAATTTCATAAATCCCGACTTCTAATTTTTGAAATATAAAAACGCCGTCTGAGCTAACTCTTACGTCATCAAAATAGAAATCTTCACCCTGACGTTTTATGTAAACTCTTTGTTCATAAGCCCAACCTATGCCTACAACATCTCCTTTGTCGTAATAAGTGGCATATACATATCCCTTGATTAATGATGTGTTGTATGATTTGCCGTCATGAATGTAAATGTCGCCGACAATACCTTCTTCTCCTCTTGTGATGTTAATGGTCTCACTTACAGCTACTTTGTTGTCATCGGGTAATTTTGAGTAGGCAAATACCGTATATTCTCCGGGACGTAAATATTTGAAACGGTAAAAACCTGTCTCATCAGTTTCTATATCATCATCAAAGTAATCATTGTCACCATATTTGATAAAGACATCAGTTTTACTTGCAGCTACAGTATCTGCATTTAATGAGTAGTTGTCGTCTGGGTGTAAAACTAATTTTACATAACCTTCAACAGAACCCGTCCCGCCTTCGCCCTCGCCAACGTTGCAGGATACTAATATTGCGGAAAGTACCGATAGAATTAAAAAAACAATTGTTTTTGTTTTCATATTTTGTAATTATTTGATTATCAGCTTTATACTTCTTGAAATAGTCGTAGATGTTAATTTTATTATATATATGCCGGAACGTAAATTGCTGATGTCTTCTCTATATATTCCTCCTTCATTGAATTTAGTTTCCTTCATCAATCTTCCCATCAAATTATATGTTTGCATAGTAAGATTTTCATCTACAGGTATTTGGATGTAAAAATAGTCGTCTGCCGGATTTGGATAAATCTTGATGTTTTCTATTTCGTTTTCTTCTATTCCTATGATTTCATTAGTCGCTATTATGGTCAATCCTAAGGTTATATCGCCACCGGTGAAATAAACGACTTCATTCAAATCATCTGAGAAATTTTCTCTGTCGATGGTGATTTCTACATATTCTCTGCCTTGTGGCGAAATTGTGCCTGATGTTGCAGACAACTCGTAACTTTCGCTGTTGCCGCTACTAACCCAATTCAAAGTTTCGCTGTTGCTTAAGTTGTTGATATACAGACCTAATACTCGCTCATCAGTGCCAAAGTCTAAAATGTAGTTGCTGAGCGACATATATGGTTCGCCGTTGTTATTGGGAAAATAGGTGTCGGTGCAACAAAATTCGTCTGCGGAATTTGAAATATTCATGTTGCCGAATGAGGCGTTGTAGAAAGAATAAAGCTTCGTGCTTCCATCGGGAAAACGTCCGAAAGTGTTTGCTCCCAATGCGTACGTCAGACTGTCAATGACTTTTAAACTGCCGTTTATTGCCATCGACAAGCTCACGGTTTCAGCTTTCGTAGAAGACAGGTTGAACTCTGCATGCAGCGGTCCCTGTTCCGGCTCCGAATCCGCCCAGATAATCTTGTAACTGTATGGCTCTATCGTAGTCTCATCAGAATAACCTTCCGGAATCTGACACTTGGTTAAATCTTCTCTGTCGTCACTGATATACATGCCACCAAGGTCAATGGCGAAATTGCTGCCGTTGTATATCTCAATCCAATCATCACGACCATCATAGTTGTCAATGAAAATACTGTTCGAAGCGCATACCTCATTGATATATAGCTTGTATAAACTGTAATTTTCAGATGACTTAAAGTTTGCTGTCAAGTTGACATCTTGGGTAATCGTAAATTCATAATCAGCATTAGTAGAAACAATATTTCCCGACACATCTGTCCAATTATTGAAAGTGTAGCCCTTAGGAGCAACCGCCGACAGGCTTACAGTTGAATTTTGATAGTATTTGCCGGAGAAAGTGTTGGTCGGTACGGCAATGCCGTTGATGAAAATCCTAATACCTTGTAATTCATCTTGTTGATTATAGTAATCTTCTAAATTTGTAGTAATTGTAATGCTTTTTGGTGAGCCAAGCGAAAATTGAGATTGAAGATGACTGTATACCTTGTCGGCTCTTTGAGAACCAAAAGTTTTAAAATTAGAGATATAAGTTTCAAAGTTGTTTGTAAAAGATTGATATTGAGCATGATAATCAAACTCGTCTCTTATAACGCCCGCCGTTTCTTCTACAACTTTGTCTATATTGTCCGATGAAAAAATGCTACCGAGGTATACGCTGAACATGTCGATAAACTGTTGCTTGAAATCTGCGTTTTGTAATAAAGAGTTTACAAGTTCGGAATGCCACGAAGTGCCGTTTAATAATTCGGATATTGCGTCTGCATTTAGGTTGTCAATGTTAAATCCCAAGTCGAGGTCTATGGTAATCCACCGCCATTTTCCGTCCGTAATAGTTTTATATGCTTTGTAATTGTTTGTAGGCCAGTCTTCAAGACTGTAAACGAAAAGCTGTAAAACGGTGTAATTGATGAAAGCGTCTATGTCTATTAATTGGCATGCCTGTTGATAATTAGAGCTGTTGCTCATGTTGTTGCCGGTAATATAATCATACATAGATTCAAATTCATCAACAGAGCCTGTCAGACCTTCGAGATAAGTTGCGCCGGCGTATGGAATTTCGACAAAGTAAAGACTTTCTTCGTCTATACCATAGTTAGAGTCTGCAAAATAGCGGTTGTTCCTTTCTCGTATGTTAATCATGCCACAATAATTACCGTTGATGTAAACAGTTGCCGGCAAATAACCTTGGCAATCAATGTCAACTAATGCCGTGGCAAGTGTTTGGCTCATGCCGTCTAACAACATCGAGTGTTGAGAGTCTTGACCTGAATTTCTGAGTAATAAACTTTTATATCTTCTTCCGGGCTTCGAGGCAAAAAATTCGTAAAGAATACGGTTGCTGCCGTACTTTTTGTCGGCAATGAGTTTGATGGCTTTTACTGTCGGATTGTCGGCTAAATCGGTTTCAGATGAAATGTCAAGTCGTTTATTTAGCTGCTGGGTGCCATCATAATACAATTCAATATTAACCGGTCTGTCAATGTCTCCGTTGAGGTTGACAAGATTGTCATCATCGGTAACTATTGATATAGCGTGTATTTCGGGCTGTCGTGAGTTTATAAAAAACGTCTGAGTTACAATATCGCTTGGCAGATAGCCGCCGGCAAATGTTCTTGCGCGTATTGTGCGGATACCGGAGGTTACTGTTATTGGCGAAGAATAAGCCGTGCTTGCTTCTGTTGGCTCAGAACCATCAAGTGTATAGTAAATATTTGCTCCATATATAGAACAACTCATTGATATATAGACTGTTGATGAGTAAAAGCCGCCTTCGAGCGAAAAACTTGGCGCGGCGCAGGGACTGTCTGCCGTCTGCGAGTTGTTGTTGGTGACACCAAAGCTGTGTGATACAAAATAGTTGCTTGTGCTTCCACCGTCTGAAGTACAACCGTACGATATGTCGGGATACTGCGCCGGATAAAGCATCTGCGAAACTACTTGCTGCGAAGAATTAACTAATACTATTAATCCTCCTTCAGGCTTTAATTTGAAATCTACATGATTTGAACTTAAAGAATTTCTACCAAACCAAAAAGTAGAATAACCGCCTGCAGCTATCGTTACGTCAGCAACTATTTTATATTGAGTCAAATTAGTTAAAATGTCCGTAAAATAATATCCGGTGAGAGTTACAGCACTGCCTCCTGCATTGTATACTTCAAGCCAACCGCTGTAATTTTCTGTGTCATCAAGTATAGATGAAACATTACATGGCATTATCTCGTTGATGTATAATTGTGCTTTAACATTAATATTAATACACACTGCCAATAAGATAAAAAGTAATGTTGAACGAATACTTAACATAAAAAACGATTTTTTTATTAACGTGAACGGCTAAAGATTATTGCTTATTTTTTTATGATTTTGTTGATAAAAACACCTTTGTCATAGTTAAATCTGATAATATACATTCCTGATTTTAAGCTACTTATATTTAAACTGCTTGTTCCGGATTTATAATTTTGGCTTTTAATAATTTCTCCGTTGACAGATAAAATTTCCAATTTTCCGCTGACAGTAGTTTCTATGGTGACAGCATCTGAAACCATAGTCGGATATATTTTAAATATGTCTTGACTATCCACTTCATCAGTACCTAAAATTATTTCTATGGTTATCGGACCTTCCGGCGTAGATTCTCCGGCTTCGTAAACGGCAGTGATAGTGTAACGATATACGCCTATCGGCACTGAATTGTCGTTGTATTCCATTTCGCTAACGTTCTGTAAAAGAGCATCATTGCGATAGATGTTGTAGCTGACGGGTGTTCCCTGTACAGGCAAATTCCACGATAAATTGACACAGTTGTCGTTAAATAAAGTAGCTGCAAAATTTGTTGGCGGATATAATGCTGCTACTTTTTCATAATACATGCACGAAGCTCTGTTGTCTATCTCTACGTCCATAAAGATTACGAAAGGGGTGTTGTCAATGATGACTTGTTCGAGATAGGAACTTGCTCCAACAGAAAAGCCCTCTTGTCCAATGTGTATCCATTCGCCGTCTTTATATTCTATTGTACTTATGTAGTTGCTTAACGTATTATCACAATATGAAATTACCGGTAATTCATCTTCATTTAAGTCTAAGTCTAAGAAACTAACGGCGTTTTCAGTAACATTTTCTCCTAAACTAATCCATTCCGTTCCATTATATTTGTATGTTGCCAAATGAAAGTCGGAAAAAGTACAGAAAGCTACGTAAATGTTACCTTCACTATCAAAAGCAAATTCTTGATAATAATAAGAGCCATAAGTTGTAGAAACAGGATTGTAGCCGACTACATTCCATGTGTTGCCGTCAAAACGCGAGACACTTACATAGTTAGAGTTTTCAAAATCTGTATAAAGAACGTATGGTTTGTTGTCATAAGTTTCTATTTAATACCATGTTGTGACGGCTGTGCTATATTGTCCGTTGGTGCCTACCGCAGTCCACGCCTCATTTTCATATCTATAGACGGCTCCGTGATAATCGGAGCTAAAATCCATAAATACTATGTAAATTACGTCATCACCGGCGATGGCTATGTCGGGAGTTGCACCTGTGAAAGATTGTGTTCCTACATTAACCCATTCCGATTGAACTAATTTCTGAACTTTAATTTGGTCGTTGTTGCCTACAAATGTCACAAAAATCTCTCCTTCAGAATTTATGGCAATACCACCGGCTATGGTAATGGTTGTTGTCGAAGCTCCTATTTCAACCCAACCTTGTTCATCAAAATAATTACAATATACGGTGAGTAAACTGTTCTCGCGGATTAAGGCGTAAAGGTTGCCGGCTTCATCGGCACAGGCATCCAAAACATAACAACTTTCCTCGGTTATACCTCTGTCGCCTAACAACTTCCACTCACCTTCCAAAGGTTCGCCAACACTGATGAAAAATGCTTGTGTAGTACTTAGCGCACCGTCAGTAACTTCAATGACAACACCATTGTCACCGACTGCAGTCGGAACACCATAAATAATAGCCGACTTGTTGTCTATTTGCTCAAAAGTTAACCACGAAGGTAGCGTTGAGGCTGTAATGGTTAAATCTTTATTGTCCGGGTCATGAACGTATATGTTGTATATGTAGTTGAGATTGACATAACTCTCGGTCTTTTCTGTTGAAGTAAATAATGGAGCAGCGTTGTTGTTGCCATTTAGATATAAACTCTTGCAGGCATTGTCGATTTTACCATCACTTTGTTTGATAAGAGCAGCAATAACCCTGACATAATTATAGTCATAATCGTCAGGAAGTGTATACTCAATGCTGTAACTGTGCGATTGCCCTGCAAGTAAACTTGTGGGGAAAGAGTTCTCGAAGCCGTTGTATCCGCCTAACAATTTTCTGCCTACATGGTCGTAAGCTATCCTTTGCGCCGGTATGGGGTTCGGCAGGTTTTCATAACCGCCGACATAGCCGTATTGCCCGTTACTGTATATGTTCGATTGATTATAAGCAGGCGCAGGTCCTGTAACACCGTCTTCTGTTATTATCCCGACTATCCTGTAATCTCCGGATATGTTCTCTAATGCCGTCAATTCAACAGTGGCTGTAATCAGTTTCGTGGACTCATCGTATTCTGCCGCTATCTCCATGTCGACTTTCGGCTGTATTTGCATCTCTTGTGTATAAGTGCCAAACCACGACTCCGGTACAATAGACATATAATTGCGATTGAAATTAGCACTCGGAGCACTGATATTCGGTACCGCAGCAGCGTATTCATCATCTTTCATGACATCATTTAAGTGTACGCTGACGGCAATAACATTGTCGTATTCTGTTGTTAATGAATCACTGTAATAAAATCCACGCGGACAATATTGACACCACGTTCCGGTAACTTCTTCTATTAGAACATTCTTCTGCGAAAACATTGAAATAGAAACAATAATTAAGGATAAGAATAATAATAATCTTTTCATGTTTTTATTTTTTTTAATTATACATACAAATCTTAAGGCTGAAAAATCAGCAAACAAAGTTATAAAAAAAAATTGTAAATGAAAAAATGTTGTCTTATTTTTGCAAAAAATAATTTTATGGGTTTTTTAGGTAAGATAATAGGTGGTGGCATCGGCTGGGCTCTCGGAGGTCCGCTTGGAGCTATTTTGGGAGTTGCAATTGGCTCTATTGTAGATAATGTTAAAAATAATATGGCTTCCGGAAATGGAACCGAAACTGTTTATGCCGATAAAACTCAAACTCAACAGGGCGACTTCGAAATGAGCCTTATAGTCCTTACTGCTGCAATGATGAAAGCAGATGGAGCTGTGATGAAATCTGAACTCGATTTTGTTAAAAAATGGTTCCTGCAACAATTCGGCGCAGAGAAAGCAGAGGCATATATCAAAATATTGAAAAACGTCCTTAAACAGGAGTATAACATCTATGAGGTTGCTAATCAGATAAATAGATATATGGACAAGGCATCTAAACTTCTACTTTTGCAGTATCTGTTTGGCATCGCCTCTGCCGATAAAAGTATTAGTAAAGCCGAACTCGACCTTATTGAAGTTATAGCCACTTATTTCCGTATCTCTACTCAGGATTATAATTCTATTAAGGCTATGTTCCTCGATAAAAATGATGACTATTATACCATCCTCGAAATTACTCCCGATGCTTCTGATGAAGATGTGAAAAAAGCATATAGAAGGTTAGCCGTGAAAAATCACCCCGATAAAGTTGCTCATCTCGGAGAAAATGCTCAAAAAGAAGCTCAAGCTAAATTTCAAAAAATAAAAGAAGCTTATGATAAAATAAAACTTGAAAGAGGGATGAAGTAATTGCAAATGTCTGAAACATAATTATATAACATAAATAATTTACTATGAAAAAATTTTTATCTTTTGCAATTTGTGCTTTGTTGATGATTTTTGGTATCAACGCTGTTGCACAAAAAAATCTTGCAGTGAAAACTGTTACAAATGCTGAAAATGGTGTCACGTATGAAAAAGAATACGGCAACTTTGCTAATTCTAAATCTGTAAATGAGGTAACAGATAACCTCAATGTCATCTGGGAAATGCACGAACCTTATGCTATCGGTCAAAATGTGTATTTTTCTAATATTACCTCTAAAAATGTCGTCAATTGGCAGCTTAATGATTCGAGAATTGCTCAATATGGTGAGACTTCCACTCCTGAATGGGAATTTGAAACTTTTGCCGATTTTACGGATGCTTTTGCCAATGAAGCCGGCACTTTAGTCGCAGTCGCCGATGGGAATATGCTTTATGTTATTGACCCGTCAACAGGAAATCTTATTCTGGAACAAGATATGGTGGGAAATATTGCGGTTATAACTCCATATCCTGATGGAACAGGCATATATATAGGTGTAAATGATAGAAATGGAGCCAACTATGCAGAAGCATATCTGCTTAATAATATGACAACACCGGTTTGGTCTTTTACTACGGAAAATGGTATAGTTGAAATGAATGTTTCTGATGGTAACGAACATTTGGTTGTTTGTGTGGCAGCGACAATGCGAGCTGCGTTGATTGTAAATCCTGTAACCGGCGACATTCTTCAGAATTTGTATTATTATAATAATTCGCCGACCGCACCTCCGGCTTTCAGCTCCGGCGGCGAATATCTCGCTTATGCCGACTTCAGCGGCTTCGCTTCTCTGTATAAATATGAAGACGGTGAATACCGGTTGGTTTGGAAAGCAAGCGTACAACACGAAAACTCCTCTTCTACTTGGGGCTGCGGGGTAGACATCTCCGCTGACGGCTCAACTATCGCTGTCGGAACTCTCGGATTTATCACAAATGGCTATATGGGATCTGTTTATGTGTTCAACAATTATTCTGCTGAACCGCTCTGGGCTTACCACGATTGTGGTGACGAAGTTCCAAATATCTCTATTACCGATGATGGCAGTTTGATAGCTTGCGCAACTTACGGTCCTATAAACAATTCTTCTGCCGATTTGCTTATTTTCCGTAGACAAAGTGCTGTGCCTATAGCCGAATTATCAACAACCGGTGTTTTCGAATTTATCGACATTGCCCCTGATGGCTCATGCGGTATCGCCGCCGGAAAGGGCGTTCACCCACGCGAAATGGGCTACGGCGGTCAGGCTTATTACTTCGTCCCAAAACCTAATAACTCCGGAACCTTAGATGGAACAGTCAACCTCGTTGGTACTGATGACAATAGTAAAGCCGTAATCTCTGTCAATGGCATCGATGATTATTTCGACTATTCCGATGAAAATGGCGAGTTTATCGTTAAGTATATTCCGGCAGGTACATATACAGTAACAGTCTCAAAAACAGGATATTATCCTCAGATAATTGATAATGTGACTATCACAGCCGACAATACAACCACTATTTCCGCCGAACTTCAACCAACAGGCAATTTTATCACCGACTTGTTCGCTACTCAGGGTATTGACGTGTTTGTCAAACTTTCTTGGAGCGAACTCGCAGATAATAATGATGGCTATAATATATATAGAAAAAGGTATGAACAAGACCCGTTTACAACTGCTATCGGAACGGTAGAAGCCGGAGTAACCGAGTTCTATGACGAAACAGCTGTTCCAACTTATGAGTATTATTACGCCGTTACCGCTATTATCAATGATAATGTGGAATCACCGTATTCAAATGTGGCTCTGGGCTATACCTCAACGCATTTTATAACTTATGCCATAGATGCTTTTGATGGCGAAGCTCCTGTAATAGACGGAGTTATGTCGGAAGGCGAGTGGAATGACGCTTATGAAGTGGAATCTTCAGATTTTTTAGGTATAGATGGTGGCAGTCAGCCCGTTGGAAGCGTGAAACTCTATTTTAAAGTCTGCGGCGAAAAATTGTATGTCGCTTCTGTCAATGAAAATGATAATCAATTGAATACTAACGACAGAGTGGCTTTTTATATGGATGATAATAATGACGGTACTTATGAGCCTCAAGGTGATGACAGCGAAGGCAATTACTGGATGGACTATGTCGAAGGCGGTCCTAATACTATAAGGTATAGACCAATTTACGATAATCAAAGTGTGGGTACTACAATTACTTTGGAAAATACTGAATTTGAAGCCTCTGATGCAACAGGACATGTAGTTATGGAGTTCGCTCTGCCAATAGGAGGAGAAACTTATGAAATAACACCTAATGAACAGAATATGAGTGGTCTGTACTACTATGTCAGAAATGCTGCCATGGGAAATTACGACGGACTGTGGCCCTGCGATAATACCGAGACTTTTATCCCGACAGGCTATGGCACTATCACTTTCTATGCAGAAGATGAGGTCCCGCCACCACCGACAAATTTGCGTGTCGATGATTTCCTCGGACAAAGAAGCTATGTCGCTATCTCTTGGGATATGCCGGACATTAATGATTTAGATTATTTCAACGTTTCAGTCGAGATGGCTGACGGCAGTAAAGAAATTTATCAGGTAAACGGAACACAACTGATACTTGAAATTGTGCATGATGTTGAATATAGCGTTTATGCTACTACCGTAGATAAAGCAGGACAAGAGTCGGAAAACTCGGAAATATTGACTTTCAATGTGGTTGGTATTGATAATGTGGTTGGCATGACAATAAACGTGTATCCAAATCCGGTGAAGTCGATTCTGAATATTGCTACCGGTGAAGTCGGAGCAGCTGAAATCGATATTTATGATATTAGCGGCAAAAAAGTGCTGACAAAAAAAGTGCAAGATGTTTCCAATTGTGAACTCAATGTTTCGGAGTTGAGGCAAGGTGTTTATTTTATGTCAATCATAAAAGGGAAGGTTGTTGTTGTAGAGAAGATTGTGAAAGAATAAATTACAAAACATATTACAATTAAAAAAAAAGTACTATCTTTGCAACCTCAAAATTTCAAGATTATTAATTCAAAAGAAAGAGGGTATTTATTATGATTTTTGTTCCTGTAAAAGAAGGTGAAAACATTGACAAGGCTTTAAAGAAGTTGAAAAGGAAGTTTGAAAAAACCGGCGTTGTGAAAGAATTAAGAGCACGTCAAAAATTCACAAAACCTTCAGTAGTAAAACGTGAACGGATGATCAAAGCTGCTTATGTACAGCATTTGAGAACCATGCAGGAAAACGCATAAATTTTTTTTTAAAATTTTGCGGCAAAAATTTGGATTCCGACAAATTTTCTATATCTTTATCGAAAATTTGTCGGAATTTTGTTTTTATGAGTAACATGTTGTTAATTAATGGCATAGAGCTTTTTTTGAACTATATTTCTTTTGAAAAAAGGGCATCTCTACATACAGTCAAAGCATATAAGTGCGATTTGTCGGAGTTTTCGACTTATATAAAAGAGCAATATGAAATTGAGTGTATGGATTTAGTAACGAGTGAGATGATACGTTCATGGATGGTTAGTTTGGTGGAGGCAGATTTAGCAAAGACAAGTGTAAATAGGAAAATGTCGGCTGTTAAGGCATTGTATAGGTATGCCATACGTAAAAAGTTGATAGATAAAAATCCTGCTACGGAGATTATAAGTTTGAAGAAAGATAAAAATCTACCTGAATATATTAACAGTCAGGAGTTGGAGAAGTTGCTTGAGGAATTTGAGTATGCCGATGATTTTGAGGGTGTTCGAGACAGGTTGGTGATTGTACTTTTAGCAGGGACAGGTATTAGATGCTCTGAATTGGTTTCGTTGAGAGATGCTTCTTTTGATAAAGAAGCAGGTAATGTGAAGGTTTTCGGGAAAAGGAGCAAAGAAAGAATAATACCGCTGACACCTTATATAATAAAAGAGGTATATAAATATATAGAGGTAAGAGACTTGGAATTTAAGGATAGAAGAGGTGATAATTATTTGATATTAAGTAATAGAGGCGGGCATCCTTATTCGATGATGATATACAGAATAGTTCATGAAGCGTTAAAATTAGTTACGACACAAACAAAAAAGAGTCCGCATATATTAAGACATACCTTTGCAACGTTATTGTTGAACAAAGGTGCAGATATAAATTCCGTGAAAGAGTTGTTGGGTCATTCAAGTTTAGCGGCGACACAAATTTACACTCACAACACGATAGAGAAGATGAAAGAAGTATATAAAAGTGCGCATCCGCGTGCATAAAAATAGTATTAACATTAAAGAAAGGAAAAGTTATGATTAACATTAATTCGGTAGGATTTAAGGCAGATGCCAAGCTCGAAGAGATTATAGAAAAGAAGGTCACTAAATTGATGCCACTGTATGACAAAGTTCAGGGTGCTGATGTAACTTTGAGGATAGATGCGAAAGAAAAGGTGGCAAATAAGATTACGGAGGTGAGATTAACGGTTCCGGGGGACGATTTATTTGCCAAAAAGCAATGTGATACTTTTGAGGAAGGCATTGACGATTGTGTGGAAGCTATTAGAAGACAAGTAGTTAAGAGGAAAGACAAGATTATTGGAAAATAATTTGAAATTTTTTTCAAAAAAACTTGTACAGTAAAAAATAAGTTGTATCTTTGCAGTCTCATTTTGAAAGGAAAATGAGACTGCATAAGATGCAGTGATTGACATGTTGCCGATGTAGCTCAGTTGGTAGAGCAGCTGATTTGTAATCAGCCGGTCGGCGGTTCGAGCCCGTCCATCGGCTCTAAAGTGAGCTTAGGGGAGATACCAGAGCGGTCAAATGGGGCAGACTGTAAATCTGTTGGCTAAGCCTACGGTGGTTCGAATCCACCTCTCCCCACCGAAGAATGAGTAATTTTTTTACTCATTCTTTTTGTATGAAAGCGGGAGTAGCTCATCCGGTAGAGCGACAGCCTTCCAAGCTGTAGGTGGCGGGTTCGAGTCCCGTTTCTCGCTCAAATGCCGTTGTAGCTCAGTGGTAGAGCGCTTCCTTGGTAAGGAAGAGGTCATGAGTTCAACTCTCATCAACGGCTCAAAACTGAATTAAAAAAAATAAAAGATCCACAAAACTTAAATATTGAAATAAAATGGCAAAAGAAACATTTGTACGTACTAAACCACACGTAAACATTGGTACGATTGGACACGTAGATCATGGTAAAACAACTTTGACTGCAGCTATTACATTAACATTACAAGACGAAGGGTTGGCAGAATTCAAATCATTTGATTCTATCGATAACGCTCCTGAAGAAAAAGAAAGAGGTATTACCATTAATACCTCTCACGTAGAGTATCAATCAGCAAACAGACACTACGCACACGTTGACTGTCCCGGTCACGCCGACTATGTTAAAAACATGGTAACCGGTGCTGCTCAAATGGACGGTGCTATTTTAGTTGTCGCTGCAACTGATGGTCCTATGCCTCAAACCCGTGAACATATCCTTTTAGCTCATCAGGTAGGTGTGCCAAAAATGGTTGTTTTTATGAATAAAGTTGACTTGGTAGACGATGAAGAATTGTTGGAATTAGTCGAAATGGAAATCAGAGACCTCCTCTCTTTCTATGGATATGATGGTGATAATACTCCTATCATCCGCGGTTCTGCATTAGGTGGATTAAACCAAGAGCCAAAATGGGTTGAAAAAATTAAAGAATTAATTGATGCTTGTGACGAGTGGATACCATTGCCTGTCAGAGACGTTGATAAACCATTCCTTATGCCTGTTGAAGACGTATTCTCAATTACAGGTCGTGGTACAGTTGCTACCGGAAGAATCGAATCCGGCGTAATCAAAACCGGTGAACCCGTAGATATTATAGGTCTTGGCGCAGAAAAACTGAAATCAGTTGTTACCGGTGTTGAGATGTTCCGTAAAATTTTGGACCGTGGTGAAGCAGGTGATAACGCAGGTCTTTTGTTAAGAGGTATCGATAAAGACGAAATCCGTCGTGGTATGGTCGTAGCAGCTCCTAACTCAGTTCATCCTCACAAACATTTTAAAGGTCAGGTTTATATTCTTAAGAAAGAAGAAGGCGGTCGTCATACTCCTTTCCATAACCATTATCGTCCTCAGTTCTATTTTAGAACAACTGACGTTACTGGCGAAATCATCCTTCCTGAAGGAATAGAAATGGTAATGCCCGGCGATAACTTGTCTGTAGAAGTCGAATTGATTAGTGAAATCGCAATGGATCTTAACTTACGTTTTGCTATCCGTGAAGGTGGTAGAACCGTTGGTGCAGGTCAGGTAGTAGAAATATTGGATTAATATGATAATAAGTATTGTGGAAGAAGATATTCCGGCTCTGCCGGGGTATCTTTATCTATGATACTTCTAAAAACGGGTGTAGCTCAATTGGTAGAGTGGTGGTCTCCAAAACCATAGGTTGTGAGTTCGAGTCTTACCACCCGTGCTTATCAAATACAAATAAAAGATGGCAAAATTTAGTGATAACAAAATTGTTAGATATATTGTCGGTTGCTATGAAGAATTGAAATTCAAAACGACATGGCCAACATGGCAAGAACTACAAAGCAGCGCAGTAGTAGTATCCATTGCTTCCCTTATCATCGCGTTAGTGGTGTTCTTGATGGATCTTTCTTTTAAGAATTTACTCGAGCTGTTTTATGGTTTAGCATAATCTTATTAGGTATGGATGAAAAACCTGTAAAAAATTGGTACGTTGTTAAGGCTATAAGTGGCAAAGAGAAGCGTGTTAAACATTACCTTGATACAGATTTGGCGAGGCGTGATGATATGCGTGAAATGATTTTACAAGTGCTTATTCCTACGGAAAAAGTATATCAAATCAGAAACGGGAAGAAAATTATCAAAGAGCGCAACTTCTTTTCAGGTTATGTGTTAATAGAGGCATATCTTAATTTGCGTGTTATGGGCTATATACAGAACATACCGGATGTTTTAGGTTTCGTTGGTACCAAAGATCATCCTGAACCGCTCCGCCCCGCCGAAGTAAACAGATTGCTTGGCAGAGTCGATGAGCTCGCAGAGCTTGGCGAAGATGTCAGCGTTCCATTTATCGTAGGTGAGACGGTTACTGTCACAGATGGTCCCTTCAATAGTTTCAGCGGCGTGATAGAAGAAATTAATAGTGAGAAGAAAAAGCTGAAAGTGATGGTGAAAATCTTTGGCAGAAAAACTCCGCTGGAGTTAGGATTTATGCAGGTGGCAAAAGAATAGTGAGACTTTTGGCTTTTTGCGTTGTCCTGAATTCCAAACAGATTTCTAAATAATAAAAATTTTTTAAAAATGGCAAAAGAAATTAGCGGCTACATTAAATTACAAATTAAAGGAGGTGCTGCAAATCCATCACCACCTATAGGTCCTGCATTGGGTTCCAAGGGTGTTAATATTATGGAATTTTGCAAGCAGTTTAACGGTAGGACACAAGATAAAGCCGGTAAGGTTTTACCTGTGATAATAACCGTTTTTAAAGACAAGTCATTCTCTTTTATAGTAAAGACCCCTCCGGTTGCCGTTCAAGTGCTGGAAGTTGCAAAAATCAAAAAAGGTTCGGCAGAACCTAACAGAAAGAAAGTCGGCAGCTTGACTTGGGAACAAGTACAGGCGATAGCAACAGATAAGATGCCCGACCTTAATGCTTTCACAATTGAATCAGGAATGAAGATGGTTGCCGGTACTGCCCGCAGTATGGGCGTTACTGTTAAAGGAGATAACCCGTTTGCCAAATAATAAAGTCGAATTTTAAAAATTTCTAAGAATGGCTAAAATAGCAAAGAAAAAGCAAGAAGCTCTTTCGAAATATGATCAACAAAAAGCATATTCTTTGAACGAGGCTGTTGAGGTAGTAAAAAATATTACCTATACAAAATTTGACGCTTCTTTTGATGTGGATGTAAGATTAGGAGTTGACCCGCGTAAAGCTAATCAGATGGTTAGAGGTACAGTCACCCTTCCTCACGGAACAGGAAAGACAAAGAGAGTACTCGTTTTGTGTACTCCTGAGAAAGAAGAAGAAGCCAAATCAGCAGGTGCCGACTATGTCGGACTCGATGAATATATTCAGAAAATCAAAGAAGGATGGACTGATGTTGATGTTGTGATTACCATGCCCAGCGTAATGCCCAAAGTTGGTGCTTTAGGACGTATATTAGGTCCCCGCGGCTTAATGCCTAACCCTAAAACAGGTACCGTAACCATGGACATAGCTAATGCTGTGAAAGAGGTAAAAGCCGGTAAAATTGACTTTAAAGTTGACAAATTCGGTATTATCCACGCAGCAGTAGGCAAAGTATCTTTCGATAAAGAGAAACTTATTGAAAATGCACGCGAAGTTTTAACTACTATATTGAAGTTGAAACCTTCCGCAGCTAAGGGAACTTATATGAAAAGCGTATTCGTATCAAGTACAATGAGCCCTGGCGTAAAAGTTGACGTTAAGTCAATTACCATATAATTCGTATTAAATTAAAATTTAGTGAGAGATGAAAAAAGAAAATAAAGACGGTTTTATAACCAAACTCACCGATATGCTTAATACGGAACATGTTATATATTTAGCAGATATTGGTGACCTTAATGCAACAGCAACAAGCGAATTGCGTCGCTTATGTTTTAAACGTGATGTCAAATTAATGGTTGTGAAAAACGCATTGCTTAGAAAAGCAATGGAAAATTCTAACGTGAATTTTGGAGACTTGATGCACGTTCTGAAAGGTCACACAGCTATTATGACGGCTGAAAGCAGCAACCTGCCGGCTAAACTTATCAAAGAAGCCAGAAAATCTTCTAACAAGCCTATTCTTAAAGGTGCTTATATAGAAGAATGTGTTTACGTAGGTGACAATATGCTTCAGGCTTTGTGTGACATTAAGTCTAAAAATGAACTCATCGGTGATATCGTATTTTTACTCCAATCTCCTGCAAGAAATGTTATTTCAGCTTTGCAGTCGGGTGGACAGAAAATATCAGGTGTCCTAAAAACTTTGTCCGAAAAATCGGAATAAATTATTTTCAATAAAAAATATAGTATTAAATAATTAAAAAAATAAACAAAATGGCAGACTTAAAAGCATTTGCAGAACAGTTAGTAAATTTAACCGTAAAAGAGGTTAATGAACTTGCAGAGATTCTTAAAAATGAGTATGGTATCGAACCGGCAGCCGCAGCAGTGGCTGTTGCAGCAGCTCCAGCAGCTGAAGGTGCTCAAGCAGTTGAAGAAAAAACTGAATTTGACGTTATCATCAAAAATGCAGGACCTAAAAAACTCGATGTTGTGAAACTCGTTAAAGAACTTACCGGCTTAGGACTTAAAGAAGCAAAAGCTCTCGTTGATTCCGCACCGGCACCATTAAAAGAAGGTGCTTCTAAAGATGAAGCTGAACACCTCAGAGCTGCATTAACAGAAGCAGGCGCTGAAATAGAAGTTAAATAACTTTTACGTTATCAATATAAGGAATAGACAAACGCCATGCTATAATCATGGTGTGTCTATTCCTTGTTTTTATTTGTTCTTTTTCTTTTTTTAACCTAAATCCAATATACATTGGCTACCAAAAATGCAAATAGAATTAATTTTGGTAAAACCAAAATTAAAGCGGAATATCCGGATTTCCTTGATATTCAGTTGAAATCTTTTCAGGACTTTTTCCAGCTTAATTGCAATCCTGAGAACAGGCAGAATGAAGGATTATATAAAGTTTTTGCCGAAAATTTCCCGATAAATGATGCGAGGAACAATTTTGTTTTAGAGTTTATTGATTATTATGTTGACCCTCCAAGATATTCAATAGAAGAATGCTTCGAGAGAGGTCTGACGTATAGTGTTCCCCTTAAGGCTAAGTTGAAATTATATTGTACCGATGAAGAACACGAGGATTTTAAAACAGTTGTCCAAGATGTCTATTTAGGTATGATACCTTATATGACCCCAAGAGGCACCTTCTGTATAAATGGTGCCGAACGTATTGTGGTTTCTCAATTGTATCGCTCCCCGGGCGTATTTTTCGGAACACATTACCACGTTAACGGTACCCAATTATACTCGGCTCGTATTATACCATTCAAAGGTTCGTGGATGGAATTTACTACCGACATCAATAACGTTATGTATGCCTATATTGATAGAAAGAAAAAGTTGCCCGTGACAACTTTATTACGTGCTATCGGCTATGAAACAGATAAAGATATTCTCGATGCTTTTGACCTCGCTGAAGAAATTAAAGTGACAAAAGCCGGGCTTAAACGTGTCATAGGCAGAAAATTAGCCGCCCGCGTTGTCAGCCCCTGGGTCGAGGACTTCGTAGACGAAGATACAGGCGAAGTGGTATCTATAGAACGTACAGACGTTATCATAGAACGCGAAACCGTTCTGCAAAATGAACATATTGATATGATAATCAATGCAGGTGTCAAAACAATTCTTATACATAAAGAACAAGCTGATGCCAATGATTATTCGGTTATCTTCAACACACTGCAAAAAGACACAGCTAATTCGGAAAAAGAAGCTATCGAATTTATATACCGCCAATTGCGTAATGCTGAACCTCCTGATGAAGAAACAGCTCGCAGCGTTATAGAAAAATTATTTTTCTCCGATAAAAGATATGACCTCGCCGAAGTTGGCAGGTACAAAATAAACAAAAAACTTAATCTTAAAATACCTATCGAAACACGTATCCTGACTAAAGAGGATATTATTTCGATAATCAATTACTTAATAGAACTTATTAATTCTAAAGCGGATGTTGATGATATAGACCACCTTAGTAATCGTCGTATCAGAACTGTAGGCGAACAATTAGCTAATCAATTCAGCGTTGGT
>Ga0265294_10002924_pt1 | contig 22181 bp, 17 predicted proteins | sample MunlanPumphouse3_FD_192504 | JGI IMG/M metagenome (GOLD analysis project Ga0265294, IMG submission 192504) | Groundwater microbial communities from a municipal landfill in Southern Ontario, Canada - Pumphouse #3 | ecosystem: Environmental > Aquatic > Deep subsurface > Groundwater | place... | reverse complement strand
GATTACGATGTAGCTATCGCCAATATCATACAAGATAGACAGAATCTTAGCGATCATGGGCTTAATCCCCGCTCCTTTGCTCTGCCTCGTGGCCAATGTCCGAGCCAGCTTTATCCCCTGCTTACCGGGCTCTATCAAAATATCCGGGGCAGCTCAGACTTTGCCATGCATCATCCCCTCAATCGCAAGGCTCTGGGCTATCTGGCCTATCAAAGCGGTTGGCCTTCAGATATCGTCAAGCGCCGTATCCAGCGCGGCATAGCCAATCAAGAAGCTCTGATCATCATTGGTTTTCACCATTTTGATACCGCTGGTGATGATTATGCTGATTCCTGCCCCTCCCCTACCTTCCGTGAGATTTTGCAATACACCCAGGATCTGGGGCTGACAGTGCTCCCTTTGGCGGAAGCGGTCTCCCAATAAAAAAGTCGCCATCTCTGACGACTTTTTATAGTTCAGTTTAAAGTTACAGTCTTAGTTAAAACCAACATTAGGCGCAGTTTGGGCCTGGGTTTCTGCAGCGAAGAATTGGAAGGCTTTTGCACCGATCATACCAGCTATCTTGTTATTAGGAAAGATCACGATAAGTTGGTTGTATTCTTTGGCAGCATCGTTAAAGTTCATTCTTTCGTTACGAAGCCGGTTTTCGATCCCTTCAAGCTGAGCCTGAAATTGCAAGAAGTTTTGATTTGCCTTGAGATCAGGGTATTTTTCTACCACAACCATCAAGCGGCTAAGGGCACTGGAGAGCCCAGCCTGGTTAGCTTGAAACTGTTGAAAAGCAGCAGGATCGCTAAGGGCTTCGGGAGGCAGATTTACCTGACCACCCATCTTGGAGCGGGCTTCTGTGACCTCAGTTAAGGTCTCTTTTTCAAAATTCGCTGCACCTTGAACTGTAGCTACCAGATTGGGTATCAGGTCAAAGCGGGATTGATATACGTTTTCCACCTGGGCCCAGGCAGTTTCCACACTTATTTTCTCTTTTTGTATCTTGTTGTATCTGCTGATAAACCATCCAGCTATTACGATGATTACGAGCAGAATAATGAGCAATACTATAAGTCCTTTTTTCATTATCGCTTAATCTCCCTTGATCTATTTTGACTCAATTTGAGGAAGAGCCCAAAACTGTCCAGCAATATTTAATTACTTAGCGATTTCCGAAGCTATTCTGAAAGGATTAAGGTTCGGCTATAAGAGGCTGATCAGGATCCCAGGTCAGCCGCCTCGCGTCTTCAGAGAGATGAAGATAGCGGCTTTGAGATTCGCTGGCCTCCAGGTTGATTTCACCCTCATCCAAGCTAATCAGCATACTTTCTGTGCTGAGGGTATCAATTACCACTGCGATCTCCACCTGAAGCTCAGTAAACCAGCCTTTCAGATATTGCTCAATACTGAGCACTCCAGAACTCTGTTTCCTTTTCAGACGGGCACGCGAACCAGGAAAGCCAAAAGCATAGACCTCGTTTGAGATCAGCATAGAATCGGCAAAAGAAACGTTTACATTGGCTTTCTTGATATCCACACTCAATTCATATCTGCCCTCTTCCAAGGGGCCAAAGGCCTGTTTGACAGAATAGGGAGTGGCCAGGCTCACGCCGACAAGCAGGACTATAAGGCCGATAATGATGATGAGCCATTGCCAGGTTTTGAGTTTTCGACGAGGGGCACTACTTACGTAAAAGGGTTTGACGTCCAGCTTCATCAGCCGCCACAGTGCCCAGGAACTCAGATAGACGATGCCGCCGGAAAAGATGACATCGCTGGCGAAATGTCCTCCCTGCATCACCCTCACCCAACCGATCAGGAGCCCATAAAGAGTGGCAAACAAAGCTATCAAGAGATAATGACGCCTTTTCCTCTGGGCAAAGAGCAGAGCCAAAGCGTAAAAGTAAAAACCCACAGTGGCATGCCCGCAGGGGAAGGATTTCCCTGGTGAGACAGGATCGATTCTCAGCGGTGCTTCGTAGTCATAACGTCCGCCATAGAGCTCCAATTCACGCGGACGCGGCCGTCCCCAATTGTCTTTGAGAATGGTGTTTACGATGAGGCCAGGGCCGATGATCATGGCCAGTGAGAGGTACAGGGCCATCTTGCGATAAATGAGCAGGCCGGAACCTCTACTAAAACTGCGGATATAAAGCAGTAATGCTCCCACGGCTGTGATAATGGCAGGGATATTGCCATAATGATACAGCAGTTTTGCCCACTTTAGTTTGTCTCCGTGCCAGCCATCCCGATAGTAATAGTTTTGAATCCATAGATCCAGGTCATAGCGGTTGAAGATGATAGCGGTGAGGCTTAATAATAAAAGCGGAATCCAGAAATGGAATGAATATAGAAAAAGACGCCCCCTAAGGGGCGCCTGTTCGTTATGTGCTTGTGTCATTATTCTTCGGTTTTGGGTTCTTCTTCTTCGTTCACTACTGGCAGTTCTTCTACTTTTTCTTCGATCTGCTCAGGGAGTTCTTCTACTATCTCTTCAGGCTCCACAGGGAGCTCTTCTTTCACTTCCACGATCTCAGTCAAGACTTCTTCTACTATTTCTTCCGGCTCCGGCTGCACTATTTCTTCCACAGGAGCTTCTGCTTGAGGCTCTTCAATAGCGGGTTCTTCCTCTACGGCAGGTAGTTCTGGGATGATGACTGCATCTTCAGGAACTGGTTCAGTTTGAATCTCAGGCTGAGGCTCTTGCGCGGGAATCTCCTCGATTGCTTCAGGAGCTTTTTCCTCTTCTGGAGTGGCTTCCACGGGTGCTTCAAGATTAGAGGCTACTTCCGCTGTTTCCACAGCTTCGATTACTGGCTCTACTGCGGGTGATTCAAGAGCTGTTTCGCTGCTTTCAGTTTCAGCTTTCTCCAGCTCAGCTTTGGCTTCAGCTACTGGCTCTATGGCAGGTGATTCCACGACTGTTTCGCTGCTTTCAGCTTCAGCTTTCTCAAGCTCAGCTTGGGCTTTGGCTTTGGCTTCAGCTTCTTCGGCAGCTTTCTTGGCTTCTATCGCTTGTCTTTCTCTCTGCTGTTTTTCAGATCTTTTCTTCTGCAATCTGGCGATCCGCTCACGCATGTACTGTTCGTGTATGGCCACATATTCTTCCTGCAATTTCGGTTCGCGAGAGAAGAAGAAGGCTTTTACAGACAGGATAAGCCGGCGGTTTTCCATATCGAGTTCGATCACTTTCAGGGGTAAATCTTCACCCACATGGAAAGCGTCTTCACTGTGCTCCAATTTGGCCATAGCCAAGTGCGAAATCGGGATAAATCCTTCTACATAATCTTCTTTGAGAGGGATATCCACCAAAACGCCTTTGGGGATCAATTTGGAGATTTTGCCGATCACTTCGGAATTCACAGGAAGCTCTTGATTCAGGGTCTCCCAAGGATCCGGAGTAAGCTGTTTCACACCCAGAGCGATGCGATGCTGAGCTCTGTCTATAGAAAGGATAATGGTCTGAATTTCCTGACTCTTGCGGAATACTTCGCGCGGGTGATAGATGCGCTTGGTCCAGCTAATATCCGAGATATGCACCAGGCCGTCGATTCCTTCCTCGATTTCCACGAAGGCGCCAAAAGTGGTGAGACTCTTGACTTTGCGTTTGAGCACTGTCCCGATGGGATAGCGATCTTCGATGGTAAGCCAGGGATTGGGATCCATCTGTTTCATACCCAGGGAGATGCGTTTATTTTCCTTGTCCAATTCCAGCACGATGGCATTGATGGTGTCGCCTGTTTTCAGGAATTTACGGGCATCGGCGATCTTTTTGGTCCAGCTCATCTCAGAGATGTGCACCAGACCTTCCACGCCGGGTTCAAGTTCCACAAAGGCTCCAAAGGACTTCACGCTCACCACTTTACCGGTGATGCGGGTTCCTTCCGGATATTTGATTTCGATGTTTTCCCAAGGATGGGGAACGAGTTGTTTTAGTCCCAAAGAAATTTTATTGGTTTCAGGATCAAAATTGATCACTTTAACTTTCACTTTGTCGCCGATGGCAAGCATTTCTGAAGGGTGATTCAGCTTGCCCCAGGACATATCGGTGAGATGCAGCAATCCATCAATGCCACCAAGATCGATAAAGGCACCGTATTGGGTGATGTTTTTCACTTCACCTTCGATCTCAGAATCGATTTCGATCCTGGCCAGTAATGCCTCGCGTTTGATGGCTGCTTCTTCTTCCATCACAGCGCGACGGGAGAGGATGATATTGTTGTGTTCTTCATCGAGATTCACTACTTTGAATTGCATCTCTTTACCGATGAATTGGTCCAGGTTCGGGATGGGTTTGGGACATCTGGCTGCCGGGGAGGAAGGCTTCGATGCCATATACTTCCACGATCATGCCACCTTTGACTCTGCGACGGATTACACCTGTTAATACGCTGCCTTCTTCAAAGGCTTTTTTGATGCGCTCAATGTTTTCCTGATAATCGGCTTTCTTTTTGGAAAGCTGCAGGCGTCCATCACCGCTTTCGATTTTGTTGATGAAGACTCTGATGATGCTGTTCTTTTCAGGCGGGCCGCTATAGGCAAATTCAGAAATCTGAATCACGCCTTCGCTTTTGAAGCCGATATCCACGCGAACTTCTTTGTCTGATATATCCACGATGGTGCCGTTGATGATCTCTCCCACTTTAAAGTTTGAGAAAGATTCTTCATACATGTTGAGCATGTTTTTGTGCTCCTGCTCTTCAGGAGTAAGCTCAGCTTGAGGCTCTTCAGGTGTAAGCTCAGCTTGAGGCTCTTCAGGTGTCTCAGGCTGGGGTTCTTCTACTGCTGTTTCTGCTTCTTCTACTGCTGTTTCTGCTTCTTCTACCACTGCCTCTGCTTCAGGGACTTCAGCTTGAGGCTCCTGAGTATCTGCTATTTTGGGCTCTTCCTGAGCTTCTAAGGCAGGCTCTTCCACTTCGGTTAGCTCTGGCACTGAATTTTCAGATCCAGCTTCAGCTATTGCCATGGGTTCTTCCTGAGCTTCTTGGACTAAGTCTTCTTCCTGAATCTCAGCTACAGCTTCTTCAGGTGTCTCATCCACTTCAATTTCGGATGTTTGTTCTTCGTAATTTGGCTCTTCTTTCTTTTCGAGCACTGTTTCTACTTCCGTTGATTTCGACGCTGTGTCGGCTCCTTCGATTTCAATCTCAGAATCGACTGGGTTTTGATCATGATTTAACATGATTCCTCCTTAAACAAGGGGATATTGTGAATCCTCGTTGCCAAGTCTTCTTCCCCATTTATTTTTTTTATCTTGTTATATACTTTTAAAATCCTATCCTCGGGAGTGCTGGCACCTGCGCACAGGCCAATGCGTGCTTTCCCAAGCAGAGTTTCTGCCTTTAGTTCTTCCTCGGTCTCAATATGCAGAGTTTCACAATATTGGCTGCAAAGACTGGCCAGCATCTTGGTATTTGAGCTTTTACGTCCTCCGATCACGATCATGAGGTCGCTGTCTTTGGCCAAGGCTGCACTGGCATTTTGTCTCTGGGTAGTTGCCAGACATATACTGTTATACACTTTTAGTTCCAAAACTTGAGGTAATATGTCACAGGCCAGTTTATTTAGGTTTTCGATCTTCTGGGTAGTCTGAGAAATCAGGCATACTCTTTTACCTTTGAGATCAGTGGGAATCTCGCCCGGAGCTATTACTCTGGTATGCTGATTTCCATAACTCATCATGCCGATCACTTCCGGATGTCTGGCATCACCCAGGATGATAACTTCATAATCTTCATTGATCGCAGTTTGGATCAGCTCATGGGTGCGGCTCACATAGGGGCAAGTGGCATCTATGATCGTATTTCCATGAGCCTGCAAGAGCGTCAAGTCTTCTCTTGTGATACCATGAGAGCGGATTATCACAGTGCTATCATGGATATCTTTGGCATCGTGAGCAACCTTGATGCCTTGCTCCTCCAATTCTTGGACAAATTGAGGATTGTGGATCAGCTCTCCGGTGCTAAAAACGACATCACTGTCTTTTGAGGCATCAAGTGCCATCTGAATCGCCCTGCGCACTCCAAAGCAAAATCCTGAAGACGCCGCCAAACGCAAGATCACAGCTCCGCCATCCTCTTCTGATAATGCCGGTAAAGCTCGGCTACCTGGGCCTCAATGCTAAGCTGACCATTATCTATTTGAATGGCGTCACTGGCCGGAACCAAAGGAGCCAGAGCTCTGGATGAATCTGCCTTATCGCGCTCTTTCATTTCGTGTAAAACATCTTCATAGATTGGGTTTAAACCCTTATCCTGGAGCTCCAAAAACCGTCTCTTTGCTCTGGTCTCTACAGGAGCTATCATAAAAAACTTGAGCTCGGCCTGCGGGAAAACCACAGTTCCGATATCTCTGCCATCCAAAATTACGCCACCCATTTTGCTCATTTCACGCTGCAATTCCACCATCTTGGTGCGAACTACAGCTTTGGCTGAGATGGCCGAAGCTAGAAGGGAAATCTCCGGTTCACGGATGGCCACCGAGACGTCCTGGGAATCCAGTAAAGTGATATTACCCTGCTCTGAGTATTGGATGGTGACCTGGATATTTTCCATCAGCACCTTTAGAGCATCTTCATCATCGATGTCGATTTCCGAGCGTTTTGCGGCAAGGGCACAGGCACGATACATCGCTCCTGTATCCAGATACAAATATCTTAGCTTGCGCGCCAAATGCTTGGCGGCAGTGCTCTTTCCGGAAGCTGCTGGACCATCAATTGCGATGATAATTCTTTTCATATTTTACACTTAACTCCAAGTTACATCATTTAAAAACCTGATTTGCAGTCAATACATTTTTACAATTTTTAGAATATATGATGTTTTAGGCCTTGCCTTGAGCTAAAACATCCTGTAAATATCTTCGGCCAAAGCAGGGAGTCTTGCGAATCTTCGCTCAGATCTCTCCCCTGGCAAGATATTGGAAATCGGCTTTTGTCTTTCATCTGCTTTTAGGGCGAATAATCCATTATTTAAGCCCTTGATATCTCCCACATTCGAAGTTTATGCGATTCTTTTTCCAAACATTTTATGGGAGCTTAATTACTTATAGAGTAAATATATACACGATAATGCAGTCTCTTTATATTAGGAATATTGTAGGGGAAATGATTATTTTCGAAAAAAGTAGTTGACAGGAAAAGCGAGTTCAGGCATAGTGAACATATGTTCATTAGACTGAGCCTCAGAGCCAGATCAGGTGCTCAGTCCTAAGCAGCAAAAACCTATATAGTGTGAAGACAAGATTTACGATATGATACTGAGTAAATCGTAAATAAAGATATAAACCGACAAAATTACAAGGAGGTAAGTATGCCTGGTTTTGATGGAACAGGACCCTTTGGCAATGGCCGTCCCGGCAGAGGGAAAGGACCTTGCCAAAACTCCCGCAGATCAATAAATGCAATCAAGGGAACAAATGACGTTGATAATAGCGGTTATGCCAATAGCGGAATCAAGCTCTTGGCAGATACCTTCAGAACTTTAATAAACAACAAAAATACAAACAAAAGGAGGTAGAAATGCCTGGATTTGATGGAACAGGACCCTTTGGCGATGGACGCCCCGGAAGAGGCTTCGGCCCTTGCGGAAGATTTGATACCACAGCAAGACGTGGATTTGGTGGGGGACGCAGACGCGGACCCGGTGGCGGATTCGGCTATCGCAATCGTGGATACTTTGCTGATGCACCGGTAAATTACGCCTATCGTGAGCCCGTTTACGATTATAGCAAAGAAGACATGCTCGCTCAAAAAGATGAGCTTGAAAAACAGCTTCAGTGGCTCACCGAACAGCTTTCAAAAGACGAAAGCAAGTAGTATAACTTAAAGAAGCAAAACGGACATTCCAAAAACTTCGTTTTGTGTAAAGAAGAAGGTGGCGTTTACGTCACCTTCTTTGTTTTAGCTATCAAGATAATGCCACACAGATGGGGCTCTATTCATCGTGCTGCTGCCGTTTGTGATCTTTCCCTGCTTAGCTGATCTATCAGATCTCGTATAAATAGCAGGACAATCTGTATAGTAGAGCAACCTGCCGATGCTATTATCTGACTAAAATTTCTCACTTGCGCTATTTTCTATCTGGCAACAGGATAGTTAGAGATAGAGCTTAGCAGGAATATCTCGTATCTTATTGTGGTAATTCAAAATACACATAATGACAACAGGAGATATCACAATTAAATATCAAAGGATAGCCCAAATCAGTTAAATCAAATCTTCCGCTGGGGGGAAAGTAAGGCCCTTTCTCTCTACAATCGTTTCATCTTTGAAAAATACTCAAGGCTTTGAAGGGGAATGTCTGAGAGATGGCTTGATAGTTTACTTTTGAAGCTAATGTGGCGTGTCACCCTTAATTAAGTATTCATCCTGTGATAAGCCAGCATTCTTGGGCTCTTCTGTCTCATTTCGGGAGCTTGATCACACATTCATCTACCCTTAATCAAGCGTTAACAGTTAACGCTTGATTAAGGGTAGATAAAGATATGATCAAGGCCTTAAAGAGAGGGAGAAATCAAATACATTTTAGGATTTTGCTATCTAATATAGTAACAGCAAGACTCGGGCAGCTTGCGTGAATTGATAGTCTTCAGTACAAGGTGTTTATCAATAACTTAGCTGTGAGTCTTGGAGTTCAAAGTGCCTCAGATAACTATCTATTTACTATAATCTTAGCGGCACTTTGGACTTCAAGCGGCAATAGCAATGGTAAACCTTGCCGAGGGCTGTTGAAGTCCATTCCGGCCTGTCATTAACGCTAACACTGAAATAATCGAAGCCGGATTGAACTCCAAGGCCTTTCTTGGGTCCGTAGCGAAAATGTGTTTTCAGTCAAGTTAGATAGCAGCTGTAGGGACGATATTTCAGATAACAAGCCAAGACCAGGTCATAATCAGGCTTTCGTAAAATATGGGGGGATTCCTGGTTGGAGCTTAGCTTGACAAATAACTCTCACTACAGAAAATGGTTTTAAGAAATAGAAACCGTATGCAAAAAGAAAAGGAAGCAAACAATGAATCTGCCCACCTGAAGAAACTCAAGCAGCACGGCAGCAAAAGGATCACTTTAACCGGAGGAGAGTCGGCGATTCACCCCCAATTTGAGGAGATATTTCTACTTCTGGCCAAATATGAATTTACCAATACAGCCCTGCTGACCAAGCTGTATTACCCTGAAGCTCTGCAGGATAAAGTGATAGACTTAGCCTGCAAATACAAGATCGGAATCAATACCTCTTATGATGGCTTTGCAGGCATAGCAGATAAATTGCGAGCTGCCAAAGCACAATTTGCCCAGTGTCCAGGTTGTTGGAATACCTGTTATACCATCAGCTCCCGGGCTTTGTCCTACCTGCATTTAGGCACCATCCGGCAGTATTTGCAGAAGGACAAGACACTGCATAGCACCGCAGAAGTCCCTCAATAAGGCGTCTATATCTGAATGCGGAATATGGTATTTATTCAGCTTGCTTTTCCACAAATCAACCTTTTGTGGAAATATATAGACAAGCTCTCAAAAATAGCTGAAATTAAGAGCGGCTTTCTCTTGACAAATTAGTGCTCTTTACTATTTTTAGAATAATGAGGCAAAGATGAAATTAAAACTGATTTTGAACATGTGTCGCTACATGAAAATTAATGCTTATAAGCGCAAAACCAAGTTCGCTCTCGGTGGCAATAGCTTTTTCGGAAAGCAGTATGCCCCCTATAGCACCGATGCAAATATGGGATACTATCACCAGAGTGTCCCTAAAGACAGCCCAGCAAGCTGAAATGAAAGAGAGAATTGTCCGCCAACAAGTTGCCTCAAATCCTGGCGGCAGCTATGTGCTTTATTGGATGCAGCAAGCCCAGCGCATTCAGATTAGTCCAGCCTTGGACTACGCTATGGCAGAAGCACAGCGCATGAAGCTGGGTCTAACAGTCTGCTTTACCCTTAGTGACGAGATTCCCGAAGCTAATATCCGGCATTACCGCTTCATGATCGAAGCCCTGCCAGACATCGCCTTGGGGCTTAAAGAGAGGAAAATCCCCTTTCATATTCTACTGGGAAAGCCGGTAGAACTGATCCCAAAACTGGGGCAAAAAGCCCGGCTTGTGGTTCTTGATCATGGCTATCTGAACTGGCAAAAGGCTTGGCGAGATGAGATTTTTGGCAACGAGCTGCTGTCTGACACAGATATAGTTCAGCTGGATAGTGAAGCCACCGTCCCCGTGCATCAGGCTTCGGACAAAGAAGAGTATTCCGCTGCCACTTTGCGTAGAAAGTTGGTTTCAAAACTGCCAGCTTGGTTAGACTATCCCGCTCCGGCCGTTTATGATATCCCGGCCTACAGCCTGGATTTGCAAGGCATCCCGCACTATCCAGACGATCTGCAAGATCTTGATAGACTCTGGGATTGGGTGCGTACCGAACTCAGGCTTCAATCCAGTCCGGGCATCATCCATTCTATTGCGGGCGGCTATGTCCAAGCCCAAGAAAAGTTAGACTCCTTTATTAAAAACAAATTACCAAACTATACACAGTATCGCAGTCATCCAGATAAGGACTTTGTAAGTGAACTGAGTCCTTATTTGCATTTTGGGCAGATTTCCGCACTTGAGATCATTCACAAAATCTTTGAGGCTGAGCAGGTCCCTGTGGATACTTTGCCACAACTGATTGCCGATAAAAAACGGCTATCCGGCAAGATCTTAAACCTGGCGGATTATGCTGAAGAACTCATTGTAAGACGTGAGCTTAGCATGAATTTCTGTTTTTACAATCAGCTCTATGATTCTGCTCAATGCTTACCGATCTGGGCACGAAAGACGCTAAATGACCACCTTTTGGATGCTCGTGAGCAGCAGTATTCGCTTGACAGATTGGAAGAGGGCGAGACAAATGACATTTATTGGAATGCCGCTCAGAAACAAATGCTATCCACAGGCAAGATGCATGGTTACATGCGCATGTATTGGGGGAAACGCCTGCTGGCCTGGTGCCCTTCTGTGGATGAGGCCTTTGAGATTTTGCTATATCTGAACAACAAATATGAATTGGATGGCCGTGATGTGAATGCCTATGCGGGTGTAGCCTGGTGCTTTGGCAAGCACGATCGCCCCTGGGCCCAAAGGCCAATTTACGGGATGGTTCGCTATATGAATGCCAATGGCTTAAAAAGGAAATTTGACATGAATACATACCTTGCCAAGGTAGAATTGCTCAGAGGTAAAGATGAAATATTGGCTTAACTTATTGTTGGTTTTTCTGAGTGTTTCCCTTTTTGCGCAGGAGCCAAAACCTGCCAAAATCATTATTGGTGGAGATTCAGATTACCCTCCTTATGAATATATCAATGCTGCTGGCTTGCCGGATGGTTACAATGTAGAGCTTAGCCGCATTGTAGCGAAGATGATGGGAGTAGAGCCGGAATTTCGCTTGGGTAAATGGGCACTGGTGCGCTCCTGGTTGGCAGACGGAACTATCGATCTGATCCAGGGCATGGCTTTTTCGGCAACGCGCGCGCAAGAATACTATTTTTCCGGAGCACACACGGTCACCTGGCGGGCTATCTTCACCCGTAAAGATTCCGCTATCTTAAACGAAGTGGATATCCTAAATAGCTCTGTGGTGATTCAACAGGAAGATGTGGCGGAAGAATATCTGCGGCAGTTGGAATTTAGAGGAGAGCTAAATAAGGTGCCCTCTGCGGAGATTGCCCTCAGGCTTTTGGAGAATGGAGATTTTGATGCCTGCGTGATAAATTATATGTTGGGTATGCACATAATCCAGAATCAAAAACTAAACAACATCAAAGCCTTGCCTCATAGAATACAGCAACGCGAATACTGTTTTGCTTCCCTGGATGAAGGACTGATCAAAAAAGTGGATACAGCCTTGATGGAATTAGACAGTCAGGGCGAACTCGAAAAGCTACACAATAAATGGTTTACACAATTAGACCCAGAGTTTAAGACCAGCAGGCATATCATCTTAGGCGCAGCGTATGCTGGCATTCCTCTTTTGATCCTGCTTTTCATCTTGGTGCTGATGCATATAAAGCGTAAAAAGCAGCTTGATAATATGAGAGCGAAATCTGCTGAAACCGAAGCAGAATTAAACAGATCAATCATGGAATTCAGGGCTTGGCAAGATAGTTTTAACAAGGGTCCGGTGATCCTGTACAAAGCGACACATCACCCCATGAAGGTGCATTTCATTTCTGAGAACATCAGACAGTGGGGCTATACTCCCCAGGAGTTTTATGCAGAAGGTGGCGATTTTATGCTAAGCACTTTTATTGATGACCGCGAGAGGCTGATTGCTGAAAGCGACACTCTGCAAGCTGGTGAAGATTCCTTTATGTATCATCGCGCCATTACCAAAAATGGCGAATTACGCTGGGTCTTGGATTATTACCTGTGTATGAAAGATCCTGAAGGCGGGGAAAAATGTTTTTACGGATATCTCATTGACATCACAGACCAGAAAAAGATAGAATTTCAGCTCTTGGAAGATCATGAAAAAGCAAAGGCTGCCAACACCGCCAAAAGCCATTTCCTGGCTAATATGAGTCATGAAATTCGCACGCCCCTCAATGGCATTACCGGCTTTCTGCAGGTGCTGATGCAGATGGATGCAGATCCCAAGCAGATGGAAATCTATGATATTATGTATTCTTCTTCGCGTAATTTACTTAAGATTATCAACGATATCCTGGATTTTTCTAAGATCGAATCCGGCAAAATGGGCCTCATCCTCAGCGATTTTAATCCCCGCTATCTGATCAATGACCTCATCAAACAATTTGAGAATCAGATATTCAAGGAAAATCTGATCATCAAAGCCCATATCCAAAAGGACATACCAGATGTACTCAAGGGTGATCAGCTCAGGCTCAGGCAAATCCTGATCAACCTCTTACAAAACGCATTAAAATTCACCGAACATGGACAGATACTCTTGAGCGCAGAGCTTTATACCCGCTCAGAAACGGATATTAGCATACTCTTTAAAGTCTCGGATACCGGCATCGGCATTGATCCCAAGATGCAAAATGAGATCTTTGATAATTACTCTCAAGGAGAGACTTACCTCAATTCAAAATACCAGGGCACAGGACTGGGACTGGCGATAGTAAAGCGTTTGGTGAAGCTCATGCATGGCTTTATCTGGGTGGAAAGCGAGCCCGACAAGGGCAGTTGCTTCTTCTTTATCCTGCCTTTCAGTACTTACAATGAATTGCCGGAACAAGCTGCGGAGCCCGAACACACAAAATTCCCGGTCAGGAAACTCATCGACGGCAGAATCCTGCTGGTGGAAGATGAGCCCGTCAATCAGATGGTTACCCAAAGGCAATTGGAAACCTGGGGGCTGAGCGTGGATATTGCGGGTAACGGCTCTGAGGCACTGATAATGCATGGCAAAAAGCCTTATGATCTGATCCTGATGGATATCCAGATGCCGGTGATGGATGGGATCGCCGCCACCCAAAAGATCCGCGATCTGGAAGCACACAAAAACCGTCATACCCCGATTGTGGCTTACACTGCGGCTGCTTTGTTAGGGGATCAGGAAAGATTCCTGGCCGCTGGAATGGATGAGTACCTGGCCAAACCAGTGAATGTAAATGAGGTGTATGGCATTATCAGCAAACTGATCAAAAAAAGTACTGGGAAACTGAAGACATGAAATATTGCCCTCGCTTAGTCCTAATCTCTGGTGGAACCTGTTGCGGGAAAACCACCATCGCCAAAGCCATTGGCCAACGATTGCAAGACCTGAAGACCGTGATCATTTCTCACGATAACTACTACAAAAACCTGGGGCATCTATCCATGGAAGAGCGCGCCAAAGTCAATTTTGATCATCCCGATTCGATCGACAAAGACTATCTGATGAAGGATGTGCGTGATATGCTCGCCGGCAAAGCTGTGAATGTGCCAGATTATGATTTTGTGACTCATAGCCGCAAGGAAGGTAAGCTTTGCATTGCTGATGCCGATGTGATCATCCTGGAAGGCATCTTTGCCCTGTATTATCCAGAATTGATTGAGCTTTCCGATCTCAAAATCTATGTCGATACAGATGCCGATACCAGGCTGGCCAGAAGAATCGCCCGCGATATTATCGAACGGGGCCGGGAAGTGGAGGGAGTTTTGGATCAATATATGCAGACTGTGAAGCCCTCACACGCTGCCTTTATCGAACCAAGCAAGAAAAACGCCGATGTCATCATCCCCGGTGACAAGGAATTCGATAAGGTCTTGTATATGCTAAATGGCTACCTGCTATACGAATTGGTGAGTAAAACCAGGAAGAGCTAAGCCGGCTGTACGCTTGCTATTCTTTCTCAGTTTCGATCTTCATTCGCTCTATGAGCAGTAAGATAGTGCTGGGCAGTTTTTTCAGGTTTTTCCTGGCCCGCGAAACCACCTGTTTGGCTTGTTTGTAGTCTTTGCGCTTGATCATAAGGCGCAAGAGCATGGTATAGACATCACCCACATAAGGCCATTTTTGCTCAGCTTGTAGCAAAATGCTCACCGCTCTTTCGGGAAAACCAATTACGCTGGCAGCATTGGCATAGCGAAGATAATGATCAATATTGCTTATCTCCCCCATAGTCTGTGCCTGCTGGTAGGAATAGTACACTGGTAGCCACAGCTCTTTGGAGGAATATACCAGAGCAGCCAAAAGATATAGTTGCTGCTGTTTTCCAGCTTTTTGCTGTGCCATTTTGGTATAGCGCAAAGCCTCATCGTGCTGGCCTTGTTCAAAGTATTGCTCGATCAGGACATAATACACAAAGGGGTGATTGGGCAGACGGATGAGCAAGTCCTGCATGATGGTAATGCACTCTTTGTGACGCCCCAAAATAGCACATAAATAACCGGTGTTATAGAGCACATCATCCGTGGGTTTGGGAATACGCTTGAAGTAGGCCAAAGCCAGCCTGTATTCGTTATTTGCCATATAGCAACTGGCTATGGCTTGGATGGTCCTGATATTCCCCGGGTCGGAAGACAGGGCCTTGAGATAGTGCTTGATGGCTTGCTTGTATTGCAAACGGAAGAAATGTAAATCCGCCATCGTGGTCTGCACGCGGATATCATCAGGGTGCTCTTCCTCCGCGCTGGTAAGCAGATGATAAGCATGTACCCAGTTTGTTTTGCTCAACGCCATGGCTTTTTGTAAGATATGCTCAATATTCATTACTTTATCTCTCGTAGGATTTCTTTGATCGCCCGGCTGAGCTGTTTATCGTCATTTGCCACAATGTCGTTGAGGCTGTGTTCCACTATGATGTCTGGCATGGCTCCGCTGCCTTCCATATTGGTGCCATCCACCTTAAACCATCCGGTGCCAGGCATACGCATACGCGAGCCATCCAGCAAGGTGTGTTCTCTGGTGCCGATCACAGCACCGCTGGAGGGATATCCCACCACCTTGCCCAGCTTCAATTCTTTGTAAATAATGGGGAAGATTTCACCATCGGAAAAAGAATTCTCATCCACTAAGACAATGGTAGGCACAGTGATTCCAAATCTGGGTTCAGGACGCAAATCCGGGCCATAAGTGCGGCTGAGGCTGTAGCCATATTTCTTTTTGGTGAGCAGTGAGATGATGTCCTCATGCACTCTGCCGCCACTGTTTCCCCGGAAATCCAGGATCATGGCTTTCTTGTCCTGGTTGTCCCTAAAATAATCCCGATAGAAATTATCGTAATCCTCAGTTCCCATGGACGGGACATGAATGTAGCCCACGCGGCCACCACTGGCCTCATCCACTTTTTGGCGACTGCGGTTTATTTTGAATTCATAATAGAGCTGGTAATACTCTCTTCCCCCCAGGCCTTGCACCTGGCCTTCGATCACCTTGCCATCGCTTAAGATGCTGAAGCTGATGAGCTTGCCTACCTTGTCTATCAGCAGAGAGTCCAAGGCAGTTTGCGGCAAGATCTCTACTTTGTCTATATGGGTGAGGATGTCGCCAGCCTTGATCTTGTAATAGCTGGCCAGTCTGGTATTGGGATAAACCCTGGAAATCTTGATTCCCTGGGGTAGAGTCTCATTGTACTCAAATTCTATCCCGAGTCTGGCGATATATTTGTAATTGCTCGCCTCATCTTGTCTGGGATAAAATCCGGTGTGAGAGGCATTTAAGTCTCCCACCATCTCGTCTATAATGCCGCCTACATCATTGATGTCACGTGCTTTGTCCACATAAGGGCGATATTCGTCATAGAGCGTTTGCCAGTTTTGGCCGTGGAAATTGGGATCATAAAAGTTATCGGCAAACAGTCCCCAGGCTTGCTCAAACACGCGGCCATTGAGCTTTTGCACATCGTAGGCATAATCCATGCTGATGGGTATATCGTTCTTTTTACCGCCATTAAGATCGTATGATTTCAAGGCAAAGTCATCCAGATAATACAGGGTTTCTCCCACCAGCTTGAAAGCTATGCTGTCTTTGCCAAAGGTGGCTTGTTCCTTCTTGTTTTTGCCATAAATATCGCCTTTGTTCAGGCTGGGCTTTTCTTGAGCAAACCAGGGTCTATCCAGATAGAGAAAGGTGGAATCACTCAAAACACGGATTACATAGAGGTTGGACATGGAGCCCTGATAAAGCTCAAACAATCTCTTATCCAGGCCTTCCCAGACGATTTCGACAGGCGGATCAGGCTTTTCTTCTTCTTTATCATTAGATGTGATTTCCATCACAAACAGCCCGTCTTCGTCTATTGTGGCTTCGTCTTCGGTTTTAGCTTTATCTTCAGTCTCGTCCTCGCCTTCAGAACCGCTTTCCTCTTTCTTTTCTGCTTCCTCTTTTGGGGGTTCAAAAACCTGCGCCCAGAAGTCTTCATCATATTCATATTCATCTCTGGGAACCAGATCCAGACGATATAGATTGCGGTTGCGGGTAAAGATCAGAGAGCGATTGTCCTTTGACCAGTGGATGCTGGAGATATTGCGGTCATCAGATAGCACCTTGCGATGGCTGTCTGTGGCAAATTCGTAGATGTAGAGCCCACGCATGTAGTATTCGCTGTCGATGGAGCAATAGGCGGCATGGCTGCCACTTTTGTTGATGGCAAAGTCTGAGATCACCAGTCCCGGAGTATTCATGGCCAAAAGATCGGTCTTGCCCTTGTCTGCCAGGGCGATCCTGCCGGCACTGATATGATCCTGATATTTGATCTGCCAACGTCCCTGGGCATCTTTGTGTATATCCTGGATGCTTAAGGAATCTGCCCCAAACCATTCAATCGGGGTGAGCACAGGCTCTTTACCCTTTTCGATGGTGGTGGTAAAAAGCTTTTCGCGGCCATGATCAAGTTTGGATAGCACCAACTGCCGATCGTTTATAAAGATCGCATTGGCCCAGCCGCTGTGATCATCAGTGAGCTGCTTGGGCTCGCCACCTTTGCGAGGCACGATGAAATTATCGTATTTATAGGAAAAGGATACCAGCATTTCGTCGTCTGAAACTGCAAAATCTGCCAGGTCGTTTTTCATCTCAAACTCACGGATGGGGTTTTGCCACATATCAGAAGCTATGCGAATATCCAGCTTGGTGATCTTGTTTGCTTTTGAGCTGGCTGGATCGTATTTATAGATCTCGTCAAAGTATTCAAAGACTATTCTGTCATTGGCCCGGGCGATGGTGATATCACGGGCACTGAAGCGTGGTAAATTGCTGATCTTCACCGGCCGCTTGAAATTCATCTTATCTACCCGGTTAAGCTGAAAACTCTGGCCATCAGAATAGCAATAATACAAAGAATTGGAGCTCTGAGAATAGCGAGGATAGCGCTCTGAATGCTCTGTGCGGGTGAGCTGGGTATATTCCTTGGAAGCGATGTCAAACAGCCAAAGCTCGCCATTCTTGCTACCGGTGTAAGCTTCCCGGTGGGCATAGCCATTGCGGCTAAAAACAATCTGACGATCATCGGCAGATAAGCTGGCCCAGCGTTCTCCCACCTCGCCCAAAAGCGTGGGACGCTCTCCACTGATGGGAAGCTTGTACATAGAAGAGCCAAATTCCACATTGCCGCGAAGCACCAAAAGATGTTTGCTATCATTGAACCAATCTGCGATGCTATAAGATTCGCGGATGATGACTTGGGCCTCGCCACCAGAAGCAGAAATCAGGTAGGGATAGCTTAGCCCTTCGCGATTTGATACGAAGGCGATCCATCGGCCATTAGGAGACCAGATGGGGCCCCATTCAGAGGCTTTGGTAGAGGTCAGGCGTCTGGCATCGCCTCCCTGGAAAGGAACTATCCACAGATCATCATCATAAACAAAACACACTTCTTTGCCATCCGGTGAAATGGCAGGGTCCTTGGGAAAACCTGGAATCTCCGCAAGCAGCGGAAGACAAATTAAGCCTAAAGCCAATAGTATTAGAATTGCTCTAATCCTCATTTCTATTCTCCATTTACTCTTTTTCAATCAGATAGATTCCTTTCTGATAACTCTTGATCTGATAGGAATGCTTTAATACCCGAAACAGGGTCTTGGGATACACTTCATCACGCACGGTAAGGATTCTCTTCTCATGGGTGGGTCTTTTCAAAAACAGGTTCAATTGATTGTCCAATTCAGCTTCACAGCGGCTGATGCGCCCTCGAATATCATCCAAAGCCTTATCATCACCTTCATCTCGCAGACGCACGGATTCTTTGGTCACCTGCATCAACATCGCCCGGTAAAAGGGTGAAATCGCAATCTCAATCTCGGTTTCATCGCCGGAAGCAGAACCAGCACTGGCGATATCGATATCACCAGCAGTCTGAATGAGCCCGCCATTGATAAGGGAACCGTCATCTCTACCGCTGAGATTCCCATCCGTGGCTACTATCGAATGCAGTATTTCGCTTTGAAATTCTATGTCTGACTTCACGTAAACGCGGGAATGGCGGATGGAATAAAGCTTGAGCGAACCCAGAACCTGAATTCCGGGATTCTTGCAAGAATTGATATCGCCATCTATGATCAGATCTTCTTCGCAATATATGCTGCAATCCTGAATATTGCCGTGGATGGTCAAAGTGCTCAGGCAGGCGATATTGACCTGGCTGAGGTCTCCTGATATCTCCAGGCTTACAGGGCTGCGCAGGAATTGACCTGTGGGCACCTTACTGCTATCCAGCTTCAGGCTATCCAAAATGCAGATGCGGCCTATTTCGTCTAAATAAGGATACCCGGTCCTGGTGGCGACATAATCATGGCTCTCATAGCGGATATGGCTGCCAGCCAGCTTTTGCGCTGCTTCTTCATCCACATTGGGGGGAGTAATCAGTTCGCCAAAAATGTCGTAGATGCTACCATCACGTTCAAAGAGGTTATCTGAATAGCTGGCAACTATATCTCCCTCATTCACATAAATGATCTTACTTAATGTAGCCAGATCAAGCTCGCTGATGTCGCCTGTGATCGCATTAGGATCAAAGCTGTAATTCAGCGTAGCCTCTTTCTTTCCTTCCTCTTTTGTGCAGACTGCAATGGGAAAGGGTTGGTCAAATTCTTTCTCGATCCCGCGCTCACGGATGAGTTGCAGAGCTTCTTCAAATCCAGATTTGAGACCCGCTTCATCGATCAAGTCCAGGATCTCTCTTTCATCCACCAGCCGCCCACTGCGCTTGATGGTAAGCCAGGCAGATGCGCTTTCCTGCCTTAGTTCCAGCAGGACATTGCCACTTTTGTTCGTAAATATCTTATTCATTACTGATCCCGATCAGGTTGATTTGACGATTGTTTCCCAGGTCCCGGCGATATGAATAGTAGTCGGGATGCTCATAACTGCAAATCTGGACGTTTTCGATATTGATATACTTCAAGCCAGCTCTTAGTAGCTGTTGAAAGATGACAGCACGTAGATTCAGGTGGCGGTGCTGTGTGGTGCAGGCAGAGAAGCCATCTGCACTGAGACTGGCATTAAAGGCCTCGTAAAGCTCTTCGCTTACCTGATAATGTTCTTCACAGACCCCCGCACCCACATGAGCAATGATGTTGGCTGGATCACAGCCAAAATGCTCCACCAGGATTTGCACTGCTCTGCCCACGATATTCTTCCTGCTGCCTTCACGCCCACTGTGGACCGCGGCAATAGCTTTGGCATCCTTTTCATACAAAAGCACAGGATAGCAATCCGCAGTCCTGATCAAAAGATATTGATCTGCTATATTGGTGGCAAAGCCATCGGCCAGGGGAATCTGAGCATGAGCCCCAAAGCCGGCTCCGCTATCCTCATCCCCGCAGATATGTACTACACTGGAATGGGTCTGCTCACAGATCACCATCTGGACAGGAAGAATGCTTTTCCCGTCGATGCTCACACCCTTTTGCTGCCGCATTAGCGAACGATAGTCAAGCTCTTTATTGCCCAGATAATGAAAGATTTTGCTCATGAATCTGTCCTGAGGCGGGGAGCCCGATACACCGATGAATTTGAGTTTAAGACTAACATCTTGAGCATACCTTTGCTAAAACGGGGTAAAATTCTAAGTCCGTTCAGGCTCCATATCAAGCAAATCACGGCCGAACACATCATGGCAAATTGTGCCCCAAAATAGCTGGATATTATACCAGCGAGCAAAGCTCCAAAAGGCGACATACTCATGAAGGTAGTGGTATATGTGCTCAACACCCGGCCTCTCATATCATCCATGACCAGAGATTGCAGCAGGGTGTTTGTAGTGGCATTGTTCATCATCAGACCAAAACCGATAAAGACCATCATAGCCATGCTCAGCCAAAGCGAAGCACTCATGGAAAACACTATCAGAGCCAGGCTGGCCACCAGACCCACCGCCATCAGCCGCACATCAAGGCCTTTTATGCTATTTTTTGAAGCCAGCACAAAAGAACCGATCAGAGCTCCTATTCCAGCGGTGGACATGAGCAGTCCCTGCGTTCTGCTATCTCCGTGTAACACATCTTTGGCAAAGATGGGGATCAGGGTGGAATAGCTAAAGGCAAAAAGAGTATATATCGCCAGGTTTGAGATCAGAAACCGGATCGGAAAGCTACGATATACATAGCGATAACCTTCGATGATCTGGTTGATAGTGGATGTAGTGGCAGGTTTTAACTTGGGATAACTGATGCGGATAAAGCTCAGACTAACGATCACCGGTAGGTATGAAGCCGCATTGATGGCAAAACACACTCCCTCAGAAAAGAGGATGATCAAGACTCCGCCCAAAGCTGGCCCGATCAATCTGGCACCGTTGAACATCGCACTATTGGTGGCTATCGCATTGGGCAGCATCTTTTTATTTCCGATCAGATCAATCAATAGAGTCTGCCTGATGGGGGAATCCACGGCCACAATAACCCCTTGCAAGGTAGCCAATAGCAAAAGCGGATAAGTGAGCTGTGCATTGATCACATTGGAGAGGACTAATACAGCCAAGATGGTGTTTTGCACCAGAAAGGCTATCTGAGCGTAAATCAGAACCTTGTGCCGATTCCAGCGATCGGACCAAGCACCCACAAAAGGAGATATAAATATCGAGGGAATCATAGAAAGAAAGGTCACCAGACCCAAAAGAAAGGCGGAATTAGTAAGCCGATAGACATACCAACCCATGGTGGTGCGTTGGATCCAAGTCCCGATCAGTGAGATCGCCTGCCCGCTGAAAAAAAGCCGGTAATTGCGAATACTCAGCGAGATGAAGGTTCTTTTTATATAGCTGATCATCAGAGAATAAAGCGCGAGAGATCCTCGCTCTCGATTACAGGGGTCAACCGCGAGATGACCAGGCTTTTGGTGATGCTTACTTTCTTGAGCTGAGGGCTGGGCATATCAAAGAGGAAATCATCCAAGAGCGTATTTAAGATGGTATGCAGCCGGCGAGCTCCGATATCCTCCATTTTCTCATTGGCCAGAGCGGCAAAGCGCGCTATCTCCTTGATCGCTCCAGAGCTAAAGGAGAGCTCCACAGCTTCGGTATGAAAGATCTCTTTATACTGCTTTGTCAAAGCGTTTTCCGGCTCGCTCAGGATGCGGACAAAATCCTGCTCGGTGAGGCTACTGAGCTCCACTCGGATCGGGAAACGTCCCTGCAGCTCCGGAATCAGGTCACTGGGTTTGGCAGAAGTAAATGCTCCGGCTGCGATAAACAGGATGTGCGCCGTATCGATAGGGCCGTATTTGGTAGGCACGCTGCTGCCTTCCACGATGGGCAGCAGGTCGCGTTGCACCC
>Ga0265294_10002923_pt1 | contig 22192 bp, 22 predicted proteins | sample MunlanPumphouse3_FD_192504 | JGI IMG/M metagenome (GOLD analysis project Ga0265294, IMG submission 192504) | Groundwater microbial communities from a municipal landfill in Southern Ontario, Canada - Pumphouse #3 | ecosystem: Environmental > Aquatic > Deep subsurface > Groundwater | place... | reverse complement strand
TGCGGAGGCGGAGGGGTTCTCGGTGGTCATGGACTATACCGGCCACGGTATCGGGCCGACTATACACGAGGACCCGCAGATACCCCATTTCGGACCGCCGGGAAAGGGGCCCAGGTTGATGGAGGGCATGGTTATTACAATAGAGCCTATGATAAATGAAGGGACCTGGCACTGTAAGGTGGATTCAAACGGGTGGACGGCAAGGACCGCCGATGGTAAGCTGTCCGCGCAGTACGAGCATACGATAGCAATAACAAAGGACGGGCCGCTGATTTTGACAGAGCAGTAGTATACAATAATTTATTGATAAATATGAGAAAGGGGATGTTGATTATATGACAGTCAGTAATAGAGTGGAGATTGTAACGTTCCGGGAGGTATGTGTAAAGTAATTTACAAGACCTCCCAAGGTTACAATCAAACTTTAGGAGGCTAATAAATTGAAAAAAATAGATATGAAAAGCATAGGGCTTACCGAAGGGTTTGTCCGGGAAGCCGGAGCATATGAAGGCCTTAACGTAGGGCGGGTTTCTTCGCAGCATAAGGATATGTACAGCGTTATCACAGAAGCCGGCGAGTTTATAGCCGAAGTTTCGGGAAAAATCCGCTATCATGCCCGGTCCTTGGAAGAGTATCCCGCCGTTGGTGACTTTGTAATGATGGACCGGACCGACAACTCCGGAGGTAACGCCGTAATTCACCATGTGCTTGCCAGAAAAAGTGCCTTTATTCGTAAGGCGGCGGGCACATCAAAGGATGTACAGGTTGTTGCTTCCAACATCGATACGGTATTTATTTGCATGTCCCTTAACAATGACTTTAACCTTCGAAGGCTGGAACGTTATCTTTCAATTGCCTGGGACAGCGGAGCTACTCCCGTAGTGGTGCTTACAAAATCCGATCTCTGTGACGACCTGGAAAAGAGGCTTGGCGATGTATCCTCCATGGCAATCGGGGTGGATGTTCTGGTTACAACAAGTACATCCGATGACGGCTATTTGTCGGTGAAAAGGTATATTTACGGGGGACAGGCGGTGGCCTTTATAGGTTCGTCGGGAGTTGGGAAGTCTACGCTGATTAACCGGCTTGCCGGGGAGGATACCCTTGACACCAGTGGTATAAGGGATGACGGTAAGGGGATTTTTGTGTGCTGCAGGACAAAAACCGATGTGACGGTTATGTATATAAAAGAAGTAGTCAATGACGGTATTGTAGAAGAGGTTCACAGGCGTCTGGACAGGATAGACATAGACGGGATACTGGATAGTGGCTATTAAGATATCTTTGCTTTTTTCTATTCCTACAAAACATCCCCGTGGCTACCGTAAAAGCAGCCTTTCAAACTGCTCCTTCTCGAGGTTTTCCAGGTATTTAAAAAGCTGCCTCACGTTAATGTTGTCAATGGGGTTTGTAAAGGAAGCCCTGTGACCGTATTCCTCCACGCACTGCCTGCCTTCTTTCGCATCCAAGTTGGCCCTTGGGCCGCCCACACAGCCCCCTTCGCAGCCCATGCCCTCTATAAAGTTTGCATAGAGCTTACCGGATTTTATGCTGTCAAGGAGGTCTTTGCACTGGGACACCCCGTCGGCCTGGACTGCTTTAAATTCTACTGTCCTATCAGGAGCTATCCTCTCAAGGGTTATCCTTACCGCTTCGCTAACGCCACCAGTCCGGGCATAGGTCCTTCCGCCGGAAGAGGACTGTTCCTTATTATCCTCCGGCAGCGACTCAAGGTCAATTTCCAGTGCCCTAAAAACCTCCAAAAGCTCACTAAAGGTTAGCACGTAATCTATTGCACCTTTAAGGTCAGAGTGCTTTGCTTCGGCTTTTTTGGCCACGCAGGGACCTATGAACACAGTTTTACAGTCGGGAAAAAGGGCCTTTATTATCCTTCCCGAGGCGATCATGGGCGATACGGTCTTGGTAAGCCTCTCATACAGTTTGCCGTAATGCCTGGCAAGTAGGTTTACCCATATGGGACAGCAGCAGCTGGTAATAAGAAAGTCCTCCTTTGTTTTGACCAGTTTATTGAACTCGTCGGCCTCCTTTAGAGTAACCATATCGGCGAAAAGAGCCACCTCCAGCATATCGGCAAAGCCTATAGACTTAAGGGCACTCCTTAGCTTACCCATGGTTACGTTCTTGCCGAACTGGCCGACCACCGCCGGGGCCACAGCGGCGTACACCGGAGTACCGGAGCCAAAATATCTGCTCATGGGAACAAACTCAATCTTGTCGCTTATTGCCCCTAGGGGGCAGCGGGGTATGCACCTGCCGCAGGATAAGCATTTCCCGTTTTCTATGATGGGTCTGTTCCTAGAGGTCTGGTCCTCATTGTCATATACGCAGAGGTTTTGGCATTCCCTTTCGCTGTCAAGGCTGCATTCGTCGCAGACGTTCCTGTTTATTGTTACAAGGGGGAGCCTAACCTCCTCGAGGTTAAGGGCGGCGTCAACCTCCCTGGAAAGCTCGGTATCGGCCCTGGCGGTAGGGTTAAGTCCCATAGCTACCAGGGCTTCATTTTTAACTGCGGTTATCCCGCCGGGTTTTTTATTAAACATATCGGGAATCCGGTCAATATTCTCCTTAAGCCGGTCGTTATAGGTAAGCTTTACAATCTCCCTGAATACTTCCATTCTCCTTTTGCTGCCTTTCATAACTATCTCCTTTCCTTAGGGCAGATTATCAGATGTTGTTAATACGGTTATTCTTCCTTTGGTTTGTATAAAATATTAAATAGGCTCGGATATGGGGTTATGTGATAAAATGAATCTATTACCACCTATAGGGGGGATTTTTGATGAAGGGTTACGTGCAAGTTTATACCGGGGATGGAAAGGGAAAAACAACGGCTGCTATAGGCCTTGCAATAAGGGCCGTGGGGGCGGGGCTCAAAGTATTTATAGGGCAGTTTGTAAAGGGCATGTACTATAGTGAGCTTAATGCACTTCAAAGGTTCTATCCGAAAATAGTAGTGAAACAGTACGGCCGTGGCTGTTTTATAGAAAGGGAACCGTCTAGTGAGGATATTTCCGCCGCAAGGAAGGGTTTTGACGAGATAAAAGAAGTAATTATGTCCGGAGAGTACGATGTGATAATATTGGACGAAGCAAATATCGCAGTGCATTTTGGTCTTATACCCGAAACGGATTTTGTAAGGTTAATTGACGAAAGGCCTGAAGGGGTGGAGCTTGTATTCACCGGCCGCAGGGCACCGCGGGAGATACTTGAAAGGGCTGACCTAATAAGCGAGATAAAGGAGGTCAGGCACTACTACCAAAGGGGTGTCCAGGCAAGGGAGGGTATTGAAAAATAGAGTTTTAGTCGGCAAGGGAGGAATAGCATTGCAAATCGATTATATAAAGGTGCCAGAAAGGGTTAGAGGGTTTGAAAAGCAGATAATTGAGTTAAGAAGGGACTTTCATATGCACCCGGAGCTGGCGAACGACGAGGTACGCACCTCACGGGTGGTGGGCGAGGTGCTGGAAGGTCTAGGGCTTAAGGTGACAAGGGGTATAGCCGAAACCGGAGTAGTGGCGGTTCTTGAGGGAAGGGGAGGAGGAAAAACGGTGGCCTTAAGGGCTGATATGGACGCCCTTCCTATACAGGACCAAAAAGAGGTGACCTATTCCTCCAGGGTGGAGGGCAAGATGCATGCCTGCGGCCATGATGCACATACCGCCATGCTGCTGGGGGCGGCAATGGTGCTGACCGAAATAAAGGACAATCTTAACGGAAGGGTCAAGTTTATATTCCAGCCTGCCGAGGAGACCATAGGCGGAGCGGCCCGGATGATAGAGGCGGGGGTTATGGAGGACCCGGACGTGGACGCCGTGTTCGGCCTGCATGTGTCTCCAGAGCTTGAGACGGGTACGGTGGGCATAAGGTACGGCATTGCAAATGCGTGTTCCGATGATGTGTTCATAGAGGTTCTGGGCAGGTCCGCCCACGGGGCGCAGCCAAATGAAGGAGTGGACGCAATAGTGATTGCGGCGCAAGTTTTAAGTGCTCTGCAGCATATAATAAGCAGGGGAATCGATCCGCTGGAATCGGCCACTTTGACCATTGGGACCATAAAGGGAGGCCGCCAGGCAAACATAATCGCGGACAGAGTAGCAATGAACGGCACCATAAGGACTCTGGACAGTGCTGTCCGGGATAAGATACAAAGCAGCATAGAGGAGATAGCGGTCAATATCTGCCGGTCAATGGGCGGGCAGTGCCGGGTGGCCTTCAGACCGGGGTATCCGATGCTTATCAATGATAATGCGATGACCGATCTGGTGAGAAATGCCGCCGGCAGAATTGTGGGGAACAGCGTTATGGAGATACAAAAACCCAGGCTGGGGGTGGAGGACTTTGCATTCTATCTCCAAAGGGCTCCCGGTGCCTTCTGGAGGCTTGGGACCGGTAACAAAGAAAAAGGTATAGACTGCATAACCCACAGTCCCAATTTTGATATAGACGAGGATGCGCTTTCAATTGGCACTGCGGTTCATGCACAGACGGTTTTGGAATACCTGCAATAGGTGTTATAATTAATTATTATTTTAAGCGTACAGGGTGGTCATATGGATATAAGCAGCGTGCTGGTTGCTGACAGCAGCCAAACCTCAATAAGCCAAATAAAGGATATACTAATAAAAAGAGGTTACAGGGTATACCAGGCAAGCGACGGTTCCGCAGCTTTGCGAATTGCCAGGGGCATAAGGCCCCACCTTGTACTCATGGACGTAAATCTCTGGGGGACCGATGTCTTTGAAACGGGAAGGCTAATAGAGAGCGAAAAGCTGTCCACCATAGTCTTTATGACCGCAAAACCGAGCAGGGAATTTTTGGATAAAATAGGACCTATGAAGGTTTATGCGTACATAACAAAGCCCATTAACCCGGTTCAGCTAATCCAAATAGTCGAGTTTTCACTGATAAATTCAAATAGAATCAAAACCCTTGAAGAAAGGGTGGAAAAGCTGGAGAGTTCACTGTCGGCAAGGAAAACAATAGACAGAGCAAAGGGAATACTAATGGACACTCTGGGAATCCCGGAACAGGATGCATATAACCGCCTCAGGAAAATGAGCATGGACGAAGGCAAATCTATGGAATGGGTGGCTAAGGGAGTGATAAAAAAGTACGATGATTAGAGTGACAGATATTACATAGGTAATATATATAGAATCAAACAATTGAACAGGAGGGAAATAATGAAAAGGAAAAACAAAACCAACCCGATGCTTTGGAAAAAGAAGAGGATGGAGTTCCGAAAATTCTGATAAAGATTAATCCGGAGATGTCGGTAGTGGAAGAACCGGCAGTATGGTTACAATAACTCAGATGTTTATTGCCAAATAAGTAGGGAAATAAAAAACTCCCGGCGTGTAAGAAACCGGGAGTTTTTTATTAATCTCGACCTTAATCCCGTTCTGGTTCTCGGATCCCCCGAATATCCTCTAGCTGCGGAGGGAATAACGGAAGTCCGAAAAATTCCGTACATATGGCTTCAGCGAATTCCTCGCAAGGAGGTATGAAACAAAAACCGAAAGCAGGGATGAGAAGCTCTACTTCTGCAATTACCTTAAGGATTATAGTAACGCAAAGGTCCAGCTTGAACCTGAAGTCGTTTAAGAACCTACCGTCCGCGCAGGTGGCACCAACCGTTGCTTCGACTTCAAAGGGTATAATGGAATCGTCCGGTACAAACATAACCACATCCTTGGGAACGATAATGGTAGCGGTTCCTGTGCCCCTTACTCCGTTGGCGTCAACGAAATCAACGGCAATGGGTATTTCCACATCTGCCCTTACCCTCGCGAAATGGTCACGACCTTTATGATGTTTTTTATCACGATCTCTGATTCTATCAACCCTTAGATTCTTAATAACCCCCCTGGATTTCACATTCCTGCACTCTATAAAGTTCAGAGGTCTCGTAAAAGGTCCCCCTGTGGGGCATATTACCACCTTTTCATCCTCAAGCACCAGCTGCTGTAAACAAGCGTCGTATACCTTTTTAACCTGTACACAAACCCTCTCCCGTATTCCAAGGGTATCCTGGCCTCCGGCTACAAGTCCGGGGCAGTTTCTATTCTCCCTGCTGGCAGCAGTATAGAAAGACATATATTCAACTCCTTTCCTACATATTGGGTTAATATCCCTGTTGCAGTAGTAATATATGAAGTTGGTATGTTTTTGGTGCATTATAAACAGCGTTTCTTCTAATTGGTTATGCTGTGCATATATTTCTTATTGGGGGTGGTATTTTGATTGATATTTCATTTGAAAAGAAACTGGTTATTGACAGCAAAAGAAATGTGTGGCTGTTTTACCCTATGGCCTCCGGCAAAACGGGTTATGTTGTAAAACACAGCCGGGGCGAAGTGGTATCGGGTCAGCCTGTAATGGATGAAACGGTCATGGAATATGATATAATGGTGGATGAACGGGATAATATTCATATAGTGGCATTAACCGCAGGACAAAGGGTGGTCTATACCCGCCATGATTCGAGGGGATGGACAAAACAAACCCTGTACAGTTTTGGCGGAGAATCGATAGGCATTTCCGGCCTGAAAGTTGTGAAAGATACCGGTGGTCTGCATCTTTTTTACGTGTATTCGGATAAGGGGGGAGGTTGTGCCCTTTTCCACCACCGGTGGAACGGCAATGAATGGAGGGGCCATAGGGTATTCGACGTGCCCGGTAAGGAAGGGAATATATGCTATGATTGTGGCATGGGTGGGGACAATAGGCTTAGCATAGCTGCGGTGGAGGGTAAAAACTTTTCATTGTGGGATTTTGATGGTGCCAAATGGACTATATCGGCTTCTAAGGCCGGGAGCGCATGGGAAAGGGCCGCGTATATGGAATTCAGGGAAGGTAGCATAATGCTTCGAAACGACGGCGGAGTATTCTTCGTCAGGAAAGCCCGGGATATGAGAGACGCATCTTTGCAGGAAATAATTGAAGGCAGGCATGTGGACGAAGGACCGGTTCTTATAAATAGGAGGAACACCCTGTACATAGCATGGATTGAAGGGGGCAGCCTGGGCTACCGGGCTTCCTATGATGGAGGAAGCAGCTGGGGGAGGGTTAAATATTATCACCATGTCCAGGGTAAGCAGCTGGAGGTGTACGGTTTTGCCAGCACCTATTCCCTGCTTATAGATGCCAGGAGAATAATAGCTACCGCACCGCCGGAGATACATGTTCCTTTTTTGCACAGGTCGGTTGAAAGGATAAGGATGCCGGAGGTATCTCTGGGGGAGCCTGAGGAAAGGATTGCCGGGACCGATGTAGCCGGCACGGACGATGTATATCAGGGCACGAGGCCCTATGAAAGCGAACAAGATTTCGCAGGTGAAAAAGCCCAGGACAGGTCCGCTTCCGACAGCGGTGAAAAGAATGGAGGGCCTCTCCTGGAAGACGAAGGGGAAGGACCTTATGCGATAGAAAAAATCGAACTGGAAAAAGTGAAAGAAGACCTTAATGCTCTAAGGCACAGGATGGAGACGGATATAATAGAAAGGCTGGATAGATTGGATTTAGAAGTTGCGGATCTAAAAGGGAAACAGAAAGATACCGAAAAGGGCAGCAATTTCTCATCTCCGGCGGGAAGTATTATTACCCAGGATATGATAAACAGGTATTTTAAAAAAAGGTGACGTCGGGTGTGCCCTTTAACTGTCATTCCGAAGAAACAAAGCTCGAAGAATCCGATTCTGTCGTTTAAGAGGGCTAAGCCCGAAGAATCTTACTTGCAGATAGACATTTAGCTACTGCAAGATCCTTCGCTACCGCTCAGGATGACAGAGTTGCTCAGGATGGCACATTAGAAGATGTAAAGTCTTAAGTACGTTGTATATAATTATAGAAAAAACTAAGGAGAACGGAGGTAGAAGGTAGTGGCCTCAAAACCGGAGAGCATTGCAAAGCTTATTGACCATACCCTGCTTAAGGCGGAAACAGACCGCGAGGGTATTGAAAGGTTGTGCGGCGAAGCCGTGGCCGAGGGGTTTTGTTCGGTTTGTGTTAACCCTTTCTGGGTAAAAATGGTGGCGGATTTGTTGAAAGAGGAAACGGTTAAGGTTTGCACGGTAATAGGATTCCCGCTGGGTGCGGACAATCCCAGGGTTAAAGCGTACCAAGCCGGCAGTGCTATGGAGCAGGGTGCCCGGGAACTGGACATGGTGGTTAACATTGGGGCGGTAAAGAGCGGGTATTACAGGACAGTGGAAGAAGAAATAAGAGAGGTAAGGAAGGCTGCAGAGGATAATATTATTAAGGTAATAATAGAGACCTGTTTCCTTAACCGGGAGGAGAAGGTTAGGTTGTGCGAAATAGTCAGGGAATGCGGTGCTGATTTTGTCAAGACCTCCACCGGCTTTGGAAGTGCGGGCGCAAGCTTAGATGATGTTAGGCTGCTTCGGGAAACGGTGGGTCCCAATGTAGGTGTCAAGGCCTCGGGGGGAATAAGGGACCTTGAAACCCTTATAGGAATGGTAAAGGCGGGAGCAAACAGGATAGGAACCAGTAGCGGTGTAAGGATAATGGAGGAATACAGACAAAAAAACAAGGAGGAGGAATTGTAATGGCAGCAAAAGAGTACATATGTAAAAGAACATTTATAGGCAGGATTCCCCACGGTTCTGACCTGCTTAATTCCCTGACTGAATTTGTTCGGGAAAAGAGGATAAAGCTGGGCAGGTTACAGATGATTGGCGCGGTAGAGAAAGCGGTGGCAGGACTCTATGACAGTGAGGCGGAAAAATACGAAAACTTTGTATTCGACAAACCTATGGAAGTTCTAAGCCTTATTGGAAACGTATCATTGAAGGATGGACAGCCCTTCATCCATGCCCATATAACGCTTGGGGACGAAAAGGGTCAGAGTTTTGGAGGCCATCTGATGGAGGGTACGATAGTTTTCGCCGCAGAGTTTATTATAGAGGAGTTTGAAGGCGAAGACCTGGAGAGGATATTTGACAAGACCACCGGGTTGGCACTGTGGGATATTTAATTGCCTGTAAAAAATATGAAATGTTACAATTATATTAAATTTTCAACAAATTGTATGACAAAATAGCCCCTTTTGTTATACAATAAGGTCAGAATATTGTGTCCAGGGGGGCTTGACGTGAGGAATTCCAGGTTAGTGTCAATAATAGTCGCAGCGTCAATAGTTTTGTTACATAGCACTGCAGTATATGCCAATCTTGCGGAGGAACAGACAAAACTTGAGCAGGTTCAGCAGGAACAGCAGAATAAGCAAAGCCAGCTTAAGGACGTCCAGCAGCAGAAAAACAGTCTTATTAAGGAACTTGAAAGGTTGAACAACCAGCTAAACGAGGCTGAAAACCAGCTGGGCCGGGTAGAAAGGGATATTGACGCCACCAGAAAGGAACTCGAAAGAGTTACAAAGGAACTGGAAGAGGCCCAGAAGGAACTGGAAAAAAGGGACGACCTTTATAAGCAAAGGCTTAGGACTATGTACAAGAACAGCGGCTACGGCTATCTGGAGGTACTGCTTAATGCGGAAAGCTTCTCGGATTTTATATCGCGTTTTTATCTTGTAAGCAAGGTGGCAGCCTACGATATTTCAATACTGGAAGAACTGAAGGAATGCCGTAATCTGGTACAGGCAAAACAGGACGAGGTTAAGGAAAAGGAAGTAAGGATGCTATCTCTTAGAAATGACCTTCGCAAAAAGAGAGAAGAGATAAAGACCGTCACTGCCAGCAGGAACAATGCCCTTTCCAGGGTGAAAAACGAGGAGAAGGAACTAGACAAAATGCTGGCGGAACTGGAGAAGACCTCGAGGCAGATAACGGCGACCATCCTAAGCCTGGCGCAAAACGGAGAGTTTATTGGCGGGAAATTTGTGTGGCCCGCGCCCGGCTATACCTATATTACATCGGATTACGGATGGCGGCTGCACCCTATATATAAAACGAGGAAATACCATGCCGGGATAGATATAAGAGTTCCCTGGGGTAAAAAGATAGTAGCGGCCGGCGCCGGGAAGATAATATATTCCGGCACTTACGGAGGATACGGAAAGACTGTCATGATAGACCACGGGGGCGGTATAGTCACGCTTTATGCTCACAATTCCAGCCTGAAAGTTAAGGTAGGTACGGTGGTTGCCGCGGGAACCACCATATCGCTGGCGGGAAGCACAGGGGTATCCACGGGACCGCATCTGCACTTTGAAGTCAGGAAAGACGGGAAGGTTGTTAACCCCAGACCATGGTTGGGAATATAGCCTGCACTTTTGTGCAGGTTTTTCTTTTTTTGTAATAGTGGTATACTAAATTGGGAATGTATTTCCAGTGGTTGGAGGTTATCGATGTGTGATCTGTGACCTGTGATCAATTAATCGGGAGGGATGAAATTGGATAAAATGGAAAGGTACAAAAAGGCTGCGAATTTCATAGAGGAAAGGCTTAATACCCAGCCCGCCGTCGGGATGATTCTGGGCTCGGGACTGGGCCAGATGGCAGAGTACATAGAAGGCAAAAGGGTTATTGATTATTCGGATATCCCGGGGTTCCCGGTTTCAACGGTGGAGGGCCACGCAGGGCGCCTGGTGGCGGGGGAACTGATGGGACAGAGGATTATAGCAATGCAGGGGAGATTTCATTATTATGAGGGTTATCCCATGGAACAGGTGGTATTCCCAGTGCGGGTTATGAGGCTGCTGGGGGTGAAAAGATTGATTGTTACCAACGCTGCAGGGGGAGTAAAAAAGGGTTTTAAACCCGGTGACCTGATGGTAATAACCGACCACATAAACCTTATGGGGTATAACCCGCTTATAGGCACTAATGTAGACGAGATGGGGGAAAGGTTTCCCGGAATGACAAAAGCCTATGACAGGGATTTGATTGATACTGCCTTAGGCTGTGCCAAGGGGCTTGAGATTGAAGTAAGGCAGGGGGTTTACTGCGGTGTCACAGGACCCAGCTTTGAAACTCCTGCCGAGATAAGGATGTTGGGTATAATAGGCGGAGATGCAGTGGGCATGTCCACGGTGCCGGAGGTTATTACGGCGGTCCATTGCGGGATGAAGGTGTTGGGTATCTCCTGTATAACAAACATGGCGGCGGGCGTGCTACACCATGCGCCAAATCATAAGGAAGTACTGGAAGTGGGTAAAAGAGTACAGGAAAAGTTTATATTGCTGCTTAAAGAGATATTAAGGGAGATTTAATATAATTAAAAAACCACCGAATAAGTGGCTGAAATAAAGCGAAAAAGAGGTCGCCTATGGGTGGTCTTTTTTTTGTGGTTATAATTTCCATAAAAAGTGGATATAAAATATATGAGGTTGCAATTAATATTAAAATCTGGTATAGTCTTAACTTGTGTTGGTTAAAGTTACCATTATTAGGGGGAAAAAATGATGATAGGAATACAAGGGACAGTATTGTGGGCTGTAGCGTTGGTTGCTATTATGATACTGTTCACAGGGGGTCAGGGGTGCAGTGAAACAGTGGAGGATGCCTACCTGGACGCACCGGCGGTATCGCTTATGCAGGCGCAAAGGATGATGCCTGCCGTAGCAAATCCCAAGACTAAGGTAAGCAGGGGGGGTATCGGAGTTAACGAAGATGACCTCTATTTACTGGCCAAAATAATCGAATGCGAGGCCCGTTACGAGTCCTATGAAGGCAAGGTAGCGGTAGGTGCCGTTGTATTAAACAGGGTTATGAGCGAAAGATTCCCAGATACCATAAAGGGTGTAATATTCCAGAAAGGCCAGTTCCAGCCTATAACAGACGGCGGGTGGAACAGTAAGGAACCCTCCGAGCAGTCCTACAGGGCTGCCGGGGAAGCCTTAAAGGGAGTAAAACCCTGCGGCGAGAATGGACAAACCATTGGAAATGCACAGTTCTTCATATACGAGGACCTTGCCGGTAGCAGGGAGACCAAATGGTTTAAGGAAAAGCTGAAATATGTAACAACCATCGGGAACCACGACTTTTATAGTCGTTAGACACAAAAAAAGTCAGGGAGTATATCCATTTAGGGTAATCCATAGTATAATAATAGAAATTAGATTATATGGAGGTGTTGTATTTGTACAGCAAAGAAAGCAAGATTAAGGATATACTAAAGCAGCACCCCGAGGCCGAGGAAGTTTTCAAAAAGTACGGCATCCGGTGTTTCGGGTGAGGCGGGGCTCTTTATAAGAGCATTGAGCGGGCAGCTCAAACATACGGTGTTAAAGCCGATGGAATAGTAGAGGAACTGAATAAAAGATATTCTTAAACAGGGATGCTTAGGTCCCTGTTATTTTTATGCCGAATTTGTTTTACTTAAGTGAATAGTGTAATATAATAAAGAAATAGTTTTGTTGGCACAAACGGAGTTTCCCAAAGAAAAACGCGCGGGCGGTGAATAAAAAATGCTAAGATTTCTATCGGCAGGAGAATCACACGGCAGGGGGCTTACTGCCATAATAGAAGGCCTGCCGTCAAATATGCCCTTGAGCGTGGAGAACATAAACCTGATGCTTTTTGAAAGACAGCAGGGAAAGGGCAGAGGAGGACGGATGAGGATTGAAAGGGACAGCGCGGAGGTGCTATCGGGGGTAAGGAGTGGCCGTACCCTTGGCAGTCCGCTTTGTCTGTACATACAAAACAGAGACTGGGAAAACTGGAAAGAAACAATGAACATCGAAGGGGAAGCTGTCGTCGGAAGGGCTTTAAAAAGACCACGGCCGGGGCATGCCGACCTTGCAGGAGCAATTAAGTACAATCACAAGGATTTAAGAAATGTCTTAGAAAGGGCCAGTGCTCGGGAGACCGCAATAAGAACGGCGGTGGGTGCCGTGGCCCTTCAGTTGTTAAAGTGTTTTGGTATTACCGTTAAAAGCGATGTAATAAGCATCGCGGGACTTAAGCTTTCCAAAGACCTGGCAAAAAAGGAGGAACAGATGGAGGGGGTTATCCAGGCAGCCCGGGAAGTGGGGGATACTGTGGGAGGAGTACTGGAGATAACTGCAGTGGGACTGCCCCCGGGACTTGGCAGCTATGTCCATCATGACCGGAAGTTGGATGGCATATTAGCCGCCGCCCTTATGAGCATACAGGGTATAAAGGGAGTTGAGATAGGTTTGGGTTTTGACGCGGCGGACCTATACGGCTCTCAGGTTCATGATGAGATTTTTTATCACAACGAGAAGGGATACTACCGGAAAACAAACAATGCAGGCGGCCTTGAGGGCGGAGTAACCAACGGAAACCCGCTCGTTTTGAGGTGTGCGTTCAAACCCATACCCACCCTTGCTAAGCCGCTTTTAAGCGTTGATATGGATACAAAAGAAAAGATGGGGGCGGGTTATGAGCGTTCGGACGTGTGCGCCCTTGAGTCCGCCGCGGTGGTGGCAAGGGCGGCGGCGGCCTGGAGCCTGGCGGCAGAGCTGTGTAATAAATTCGGAGGGGATTCCCTGGAGGAAATGCGTTCATATTATGACAATTATATTGAATATATTGGCACAAGATAGTTGGCAATGTACAGGCTAATCTGGTAGAATAAAATGTATAGTTCAATCCGCGGTCGTAAGGATTGTTTAATCGATAAAAATGAATGAGTTAGGAGGAGAATACATGAGCGGCAAAAAAGTATCCGTTGGACTGTCCAACAAACATTTGCATGTAACGCAGGAACATCTCGAAAAGCTCTTTGGTGCCGGCCATGAACTGACCGAGTTCAAGATTTTGTCACAGCCCGGGCAGTATGCCTGTGATGAAAAGGTGGACATAGTTGGGCCAAAGGGAACGCTGAAGGGCGTAAGGATTTTAGGTCCCGTAAGAAAAGAGACCCAAATTGAGATATCGGTATCCGATGCCTTTAAACTGGGGCTGAAGGTTCCGGTAAGGGATTCCGGGGACATTGAGGGTACTCCCGGCGTAAAGATTGTTGGACCAAAGGGAGAGGTTGACCTGGAATACGGCGTTATAGTTGCGGCAAGACACATTCATATGCACCCCGACGATGCAAAGGTCTTTGGTGTGGAGGACTTCCAGAGAGTTAAGGTAAGGGCTGAGGGCATGAGGGCACTGGTATTTGAAAATGTACTTATAAGGGTATCTCCCACTTTTGCATTGGATATGCACATAGACATAGAGGAGGGTAATGCGGCCGGTATTAGTAACGGAGACATGGTGGAAGTGATTATTGACTAGCCGCCGCTGAATAAAAGGAATAATTCTTATTAAGGTCCGGAAATGTACCGGGCCTTTATTTTTTTTGTTATTTATCGAGACGCATAAGCATAAAGATTAGTAGGAAGGAGGGGATTTTGTGAAAATTGAATTGCGCTCTGAAGCCCTGTCACTAATACTTATTGGACTTTTAACCGGCATTTTTGCCGCGGCGGCTATGATGCTTCATGGTATCTGGCATATAGTTACGATAGCTCTTTTATGTATATGCTTTTTTATTTTTGTGTTTTTGATCAAAAAACGCCAAAAAAAACTGAGAGCGGTGCTTATTTTCGTCGGGGCGACGGTTTTGGGGTATCTCCTTTACTGCGTGCTTATCTGTGCCTTCCCGGGAAGGATAAATGTTGGGGAGATAAGCCCGTCGGACAGGAAGGATGAAGCGGCCATACTGCTCCTTTCCCCGGGGGAAATCACCGAATACCAATACAAAAGTGCCCTTTACCGGTTGGATATAAATAGGCAGTCGGGGGTGGAGGGAGTAAAGTGGTGGAATACGCCGGTTAAGGCCCTTCAATTAAGGAAGAACATCAAAAGAATAGACGAGTATAAGTGTCTGCAGGCCGGTGAAAACCTATACAACAAGCTAAACGAGGAACTTAAGGGTGACTTTGGGCTGTACAGTGCCAACCTGTTTGGGCCTCCCTTTATTGAGACGGTAGTAGGAGATATGCTTAAAGACGGGTACAACAAAATAATAGTTCTAAATAACCTGTTGGTGGAGCAGCCCTATAAGGAAGTGGTGGACGAAAAAATTCTCAGGATAATAGAAAAGAGCGGCATGGATGCTGAGGTGCTTTTTACCTTTCCCCTTTGGAACCATGACGCGCTTGTATCCTATTACGAGCAGAGCATCCTGGAAAAAACCCAGGAGATAAGCCCGGAGCAGGTGGGCGTGGTACTGGTGGCCAGGGGAACCGGCAAAAAGGTCAGGGAAAAATATCCTCAGACAGTCAACCACGAGCAGGTTTTTTATGATAAGATAAAGGAAAGCATCATGAAGAACGGATATGAAAGCAGAAAGATAAGGATTGCCTACTTAAGGCACAGGCAGCTAGGGATAGGGGATGCGGTTGAATACCTGCTGGATTCAGGCATAAGCAAGCTGGTAATAGTAACGGCGGGCTTCGAAAACTCAGGGATAGATACGGAATGGCTCTTGCCCAAGTTTCTAGGCAGGATAGACGTGCCGGAGCATATAGATACGGTTATTATCGGCCCCTGGGGAGACAGCGACCTTTTGGTAAGGGCGTTGATGGATAGGCTGGATATGGTGGATGTTCTGTAAAGCGGGTATTTCCCCGCTTTTATTTATATGAAGAAGGATTTTCCGATTGTATGGATAAATATAAATTTAATTCTTAATAATATTAAGGATAGGGGAAAAAGAGACTATCAACCGGGGACACACATTTGGGTTGTGAGAAGTGTGACGTACCACTTCTCACCTCTCACATCGCTAATTAAAGGAGGGCAATGAATGGAAGGGATATACTATCAGCAGAGGATGGGAGAGGGCATTAATCTTTACCTTATCAGGGAGCCGAAGTTTAAGACGGTATCGGTGAGCCTTGTAATGTACAGGCCTCTTGATGAAAACACTACGGGTAATGCACTGCTTTCCCATATACTAAAGCGGGGAAATGAGGACCTGAAGGATACTAAAGCCATTGAAAGGTTTTTGGGTGAGCGATACGGGGCTTCGCTCAACGTGGATGTGTTAAAAAAAGGGGATATGCAGCTTATCTACCTTGGCAGTAGCGTAATAAGCGACAAGTATACAATGAAGGGAGAAGGCGTTGTATCAGAAATACTGGACTTTCTGACCAGACTGGTTCAAAGGCCTCTCATTGAAGAGGGAGGCTTTAATAGGAAGTATTTTGAGCAGGAGAGGGACAACCTCGAAAAACTGATAAATGCGCGAATAAACGATAAAATACAGTACTCCATAGACCGGTGCTACGAGGAAACAGCAAAGGGACAACCATTTGGCAGGTACCGGTACGGTGACAGCGAAGAGCTAGGGGGCATAACACCCGAGGGACTGGCGCAGTACTATAGGAATGTACTGGCCGAGGCACCGATGGACATATTTGTGGTGGGAGATGTGGATATAGACGACCTGAAGGGTTTTCTGGACAATCCTCCGTTCATAGAAAGACGGGAAATAAAGTATCTCGGTCAGATACTTTCTTCGCCGCAGGGCAATGCTCCAAGGGAGGTGGTGGAGCTCATGGATGTTAATCAGGGGAAACTGACAATGGGCTATACCACCGGCGTGGGCTATACCCACGGGCAGTATGTGCCCATGCTTGTTTATGCCAGCATACTGGGGGGAGGTGCCCACTCGAAGCTGTTCAACAATGTCAGGGAAAAAGCGAGCCTGGCGTACTATTCCTTTGCCCGGCTGGAAAAGTTTAAAGGTCTTATGGTTATAGGCGCCGGTATAGAGATAGCTAACTACGGGAAAGCGGTAGGGATAATAAACGAGCAGCTTGAGCAAATGAAAAAGGGTAGCATAAGCGATAGCGAGATGGAGGCGGCGAAAAAGGCCATGATTAACAATATTCATTCAATGCAGGACAATCAGCTGCAAATAACCGATTTCCTTATGAACAGGATTGTATCCGGCCATACAATGACTCCGGAAGCTTTAGCAGAAAAAATAAGCGATGTAACAAGGGAAGATGTGGTGGCCGTTGCGGATGGGATAAAGCATGCTGTTACATATTTCCTGACCGATAACAGGAAAGCCGGAGAGGAGGAAGGAAGATGACAGAATCCGTTAAGGAAATAAATAAGGACAGGGTGAGGGAGAAACTGTATTATTCGAAACTGGACAGCGGGCTTGAGGTTTTTATTCTCCCCAAAAAGGAGTATTCAAAACAGTTTGCAATATTCGCTACAAACTTTGGTTCGGTGGATATAAAGTTTTCAGTTCCCGGGGAGGACGGCATAACAGAAGTCCCTGCAGGCGTAGCCCACTTCCTTGAACATAAGCTGTTCGAAGAAGAGAAGGGGAACGTATTTGATCGTTTCTCACGGTTAGGTGCCTCCGCCAATGCCTATACCAATTTTACTAGCACTGCCTATCTTTTTTCCTCTACTACAAACTTCTATGAATGCTTGGAAGTACTGCTGGGATTTGTCCAGAATCCTCATTTTACAGATGAAAACGTGGAAAAGGAAAAGGGTATCATTTCGCAGGAGATTAGAATGTATGACGACAACGGTGAGTGGAAAAGCCTTTTTAACATGCTGCAGGGTCTGTATCACAGGCATCCGGTAAGGATGGACATAGCGGGGACTGTGGAAAGCATATCCGTAATAGACAAGGAAGTACTGTACAAGTGCTACAATAACTTTTACCACCCGGATAATATGGTTTTATTCGTGGTGGGCAACGTTGGCGTAGATGATACCCTGGAGTTAGTTGCGAAGAATATTAAAGGTAACTTAAGCGAGAGGGAGGAGGACATAAAAAGGTACTATCCCGAGGAGCCGGACGGAATACACGCGGAAAGAATAGAACAGGTACTGACAGTATCCCAGCCTGTTTTCAATTTAGGGATAAAGGATTCAAATGTGGGCTTTGGCGGAAAGGAACTGCTAAGAAAGGATATCGTTTCGTCAATTCTACTTGAAATGCTGTTCGGTAAGAGTTCCGGTCTGTACCAGAAACTGTACAGCGAGGGCCTTATAAACGACAGCTTTGGTTTTGACTTTGTAGCCGAAATAGACTATAGTTATTCCATGCTGGGGGGCGAATCCCCCGACCCTGACAAACTGTTCGGGATTATTGAGCGGGCAATGGAGGACATGAAGGAAGAAAACCTGCAGGAAGAGGACTTCCGCCTAGCAAGGAATAAACTGCTGGGTAGGTACTTAAGGAACTTTGACAGGCTGGAATACATAGCCTCCAATTTTGTTGCCTATCATTTCAAGGATGCAAACTTCCTGGATTTCATCGAACTCCTTGAGCAAACCGAACTGGAAACGGTGAGGAGAAGATTTAAGGAACATATAAGACCTTGGGCTTCATCCCTGTCGGTAGTGTCACCACAATAGAGAAAAGAGGGGTAGCATGAATCCTGTGGCTTTTGAGATTTTTGGTATTTCTGTGAGGTGGTATGGAATAATAATGGCCGCCGGCATTATATGCGGCCTTATATATGCCCTTAGGGAATCCAAAAGGGTTGGAATGGATGAGAACATAATACTGGACCTGGTGATATTTGCAATACCCGCAGGGGTGATAGGGGCTAGGCTCTATTATGTGATTTTCAACTGGGACTATTATTCAAAGGACCCGTGGCAAATAATAAACATAAGGGGAGGGGGCCTGGCCATACACGGCACCCTTATAGCTGCGATCATCACAGGGGTTATATATACAAGGGTCAAAAAGGTGAATTTCTGGACGCTGGCTGATATAGCCTCTCCGGGGCTTATTCTGGGTCAGGCCATTGGCCGGTGGGGCAACTTCATAAATCAGGAGGCCCACGGTACGCCCACCGACCTGCCCTGGGGAATAATGGTGAACGGTGTCAAGGTACATCCCACCTTTTTATACGAATCCCTTTGGAACTTTTCGGTGTTTGCGGTGCTACTGTGGTACCGCAAAAGGAAGAAAACCGAGGGCAACGTATTCCTTTTTTATTTAATACTGTATTCGGTTGGAAGATTTTTTGTGGAGGGGTTAAGGACCGACAGCCTTATGCTGGGCAATATAAGGGCTGCCCAGCTTGTGAGCGCAGCGACGGTGGTAGCCGGGACGGTTTATATGTATTATAGAAGTAAAAAGGAGGATATTAACACCACTTCGGAATAATACCAACCAGTCTGACGGTTCTTGTGGTTCACAGATCACGGAAGACCAGTTGGCAGTTCATATTTTTGCTTGTTATTCTGAAACGAAGTTGAAGAATCTGACTTTGTCATTCTGAACATAGTGAAGAATCTAATGTTCTCAATAGCTCGAAGATCCTTCGCTATCGCTCAGGATGACAGGGCCGCTCAGGATGACACGTTAGAATATGTAAAGTCTTAAGTACTTAAGTACGTTATATATAATTGTATTTGTAGACAATCAGCACCGGAAAAATCCGGTGTTTTTTAATTTTGGAAATTTTTTTTAAAAACAAGCAGGAATTCTGAAATACAAGTAGAATTAGTGTAAAAGTGGTTAAATGTGGGACGAAGTGGGAGACAGTCCCTAAAATGGGGTGGCACTGTGTTTATAGGCGAATTTCAACACTCGCTGGACAGCAAAGGCAGGCTTATTATTCCGTCAAAACTCAGGGAGGGCCTTGGTGAAAAGTTCGTACTAACCAAGGGCCTTGATAACTGTCTTTTTGTTTACCCCCATTCGGAATGGCACAACTTTGAAGAAAAGCTAAAAACCCTTCCTTTAACATCCCGTGACGCAAGGGCCTTTGTAAGGTTTTTCTTTTCGGGGGCCACCGAATGCGAGCTGGATAAGCAGGGGAGAATACTGCTTCCGGCGAACCTACGGGAACATTCGGGCATAGAAAAGGATGCGGTTATTATTGGGGTCTCCACCCGGGTTGAAATATGGAGCGTGGAGGAATGGAACAGATACAACAGCGATACAATAATGGGGTACGACAAGATTGCGGAAAGAATGGAGCAGCTTGGAATATGACCTGATAAACGCAAAATCAGGTCAAACCGGAGATGAAAGGGATGGAATTTGAACACAGGACGGTACTTTTGGACGAGACTGTTGAACACCTCAAAGTGAAACCGGAGGGCATATATGTGGACGCTACCCTTGGAGGGGGCGGACATTCCCTCGAGATAGTAAAGAAGCTGGATGGCGGAGGCACTCTTATAGGGATTGACAGGGACCAAAACGCTATTAGGGCGGCAGGCAAAAGGCTGGAGGCCTATTCGGGCAGGACGGTTCTAATGCATGGGAATTTCAGGGATATTGCCGCCCTGATAAAGGGCTGCGGTATAGCCTTCGTAGACGGTATAGTAATGGATTTAGGGGTTTCCTCCCATCAACTGGATGAGGGGGAGAGGGGTTTTAGCTACATGCAGGATGCTCCTCTTGACATGAGAATGGACAGGGGACAGGCCTTAAGTGCCAGGGAAGTGGTGAACGGATACGACCAGGACAGACTGGCCTTAATAATCGCCGGTTATGGTGAAGAACGCTGGGCAAAGAGGATAGCCGATTTTATAGTGCGGGAGAGAAAAAGGGCACCAATTGAAACCACCGGCCAGCTGGTGAAGGTAATAAAGGCTGCTATACCCGCCGGTGCAAGGAGAAAAGGGCCGCACCCGGCCAAGAGGACCTTCCAGGCCTTGAGAATAGAGGTAAACGACGAACTGGGTATCCTGGAAAGGGCGATAAAGGACGGAGTAGACCTGCTTAAAGAGGGAGGAAGGATTTGTGTTATCACCTTCCACTCCCTTGAGGACAGAAAGGTAAAGCGGACATTCAGACAGATGGAGAATCCGTGTACCTGTCCCCCGGGAGCACCTATATGCGTCTGTGGAAAGGAGCCGGTGGTGAAGGTAGTTACTCGGAAACCGGTTGTTCCAAAGGAAAAGGAGATAAATAAAAACCCGAGAGCTAGAAGTGCAGGGCTTAGAGTTGCGGAAAAACTGTGAAAGTTCTAATCGTAGCAAGGGGTGAATAAAAATGATAGTAGCAAGGCAGCAGTATTACCAATCGATACCCGATATACAGCAAAAACCGAATACCGGGCTTAAAAAGCAAGCCCACAGGAAAAGAATTAACGTAAGAAAACGAAAAGCACTGACCAGAGTCTGCGTTGCTTTAGCCGTTGGAATTCTGGTCATTTCACGCTTTGCTGTGATATCTGAGTGCAACTTCAGTAAAAGAACGCTGGAAAGGGAACTGGAGGAGCTTCAGAAAGCCAATGAGAGGCTACAGCTTCAGCATGCCCAGGTCATGGATATAAACTGGCTGGAAGACTATGCCCTTCACCAACTGGGAATGATCTATCCCGAGAGCAGGGATATAGTATACGTTGCTGTAGATAACACCGAGTACGGTTCTCTGTTTGCCGATGGGTCGGAAGACCGCGACCAGGCCGGGTTTCCCGGCGACGGCTGGTTTGCACTGCTCACAGGTATGGTGGGCAGGGTCTTTGATATTAAATAAATGTCAGATTAAGGGGGAAGGAGATTGACTGCACCGAGTATAAGGCTAAAGAAACGGTTGATATTCTGCCTATTTGCGTTTTTTTTTCTATTTTTCGCCTTAATCCTGAGACTGGCATGGATACAGATAATACGCGGGGATACATACAGGGATATGGCCGTGGACCAGTGGACAAGGGATATCCCTGTTCCTTCCAAAAGGGGTATAATATACGACAGAAATGGAAAAAAACTAGCTATAAGTGCCAGCATAGAAACGCTGTATGTAAGGCCCGTTGAGATAAAGAGCTCCGAGGAGGTATCCTACAGGATTGCCGAAGCACTTGATATGGACAGGGAGGACGTTTTAGACAGACTTACAAGGAATGTAGACACGGTGCTTCTTAAAAAGAAGGTTGAAAAGGAAGACGTGGACAGGATAAGGGATATTGAGGGCATATATCCAGTGGACGACAGCAAAAGGTATTATCCCAACAGGAATTTTGCTTCCCATATACTTGGTTTCACCGGCACCGACAATCAGGGCCTTGATGGCGTGGAAGCACTTTTTGACAGGTACCTTTATGGTCTGCCCGGCAGGAACATAGCCGAAACCGACGCCGCAGGCCGCCGGATACCCTTTGGTTTTGATACGCAGTATTCGCCACAGGACGGGTATCACCTTGTGCTGACAATAGACGAGGTCATCCAGCATTTTGCCGAGAAGGCCATTGATGAGGCGGTTATTAACAACAAAGCCAAAAGGGGTGCCGCCATTGTGATGGATCCAAAGACCGGGGACATACTGTCTCTGGTTGTAAAACCCGACT
>Ga0265294_10002922_pt1 | contig 22194 bp, 21 predicted proteins | sample MunlanPumphouse3_FD_192504 | JGI IMG/M metagenome (GOLD analysis project Ga0265294, IMG submission 192504) | Groundwater microbial communities from a municipal landfill in Southern Ontario, Canada - Pumphouse #3 | ecosystem: Environmental > Aquatic > Deep subsurface > Groundwater | place... | reverse complement strand
CGGGAATCTTTTTTGCCGGGAATTCTTATGGCTGTGCGCAAAGTACACTTGTGGCAAGGACTTAAGGTGGGATTAGAAGAAGTTTTAGAACTAGACAATTAAGATAAATTAAAAAAAAGGGGCGGTTGTTTATGAATAATTTTCCTAGGCTGCTTACGGCGATGATTACTCCTTTTAAGGATGATTTAAGTATAGATTATGCTGGAGCGCAAAAATTAGCATTACAATTGATTGAAGAAGGCAATGAGGGGTTAGTTATTTCGGGTACAACCGGTGAATCACCCGCCTTGAGCAAAGAAGAAAAACTAAATTTGTTTAAGGCAATAAAAGAGGCGGTAGGGTCAAAAGCATGGGTTTTTGCCGGAACAGGTTCTAATTGTACACATGAATCAGCTCTTTTAACTGAGGAGGCAACCCGCACCGGTGTTGACGGAATTATGTTGGTGACTCCGTATTATAATAAGCCCAATCAAGAAGGTTTGTATCAGCATTTTAAAACAATAGCCTCAACAACAGATTTGCCGGTTATTCTTTATAATGTACCCGGTAGAACAGCGGCTAATATATTGCCGGAAACTGTAGTAAGATTGGCAACTGTACCTAATATAGTAGCGATCAAAGAATCGTGTGGAAATTTAGATCAAATTTCCATTTTAAAAACAAAAGTACCGGAAGATTTCTATGTTTATAGTGGTGATGATTTCTTAACTTTACCAATGTTAGCTGTGGGTTGTTATGGTATTATCAGTGTTGTAGCACATTTAGTGGCTAAAGAAATGCGCGAAATGATTTATGCCTATTTGGATGGAGATGTCCAAAAGGCATGTCAGCTTCATTTACAGTTGTATCCGATTTTCAAAGCCTTGTTTGTAACTTCTAATCCTATTCCTGTGAAGAAAGCTCTTGCTCTTGTGGGGCGTCCTGCAGGGAAACTTCGTTTACCTTTAGTGGAAGCCTCACCTGCTGAAACACAGATTATTAGTGAAGCGATGAAGAAGGTTGGGGTATTATAGGAGATACTCCTGCTGAAGGGTAGGGAACGGTGCCCTCACCGTTCCGTCTTATAAGGCAGAAATAAATTATGCATTATACATTAAAAAGGCATTGCTTGCGAAGCAGTGCCTTTCCGATTTTTCGAACCTTGAACTTTGAGTATCACTTGTATTTAACTTTTAAATGATTTATAATAATAAAAGTGGTTAAATCAGAGCGGTAGTTCTTGGGTATGGAAAACCTTCTGGTCGGACTGTGGGGGAAGGTTTTTTTCATATATAAAGTTAAAAGCTATGCCCTAAAAAGAGCGGTATTCTTTTTTGTGTGTAAAAAAATTTAAAATATTGATAAGGAGGTTTATAATGGCAGAAAACAACAAACTGTCTTTGATTCCTTTGGGCGGTCTTGGAGAAATCGGGAAAAACATGATGGCTATTCGTTTTAATAAAGAAATCATAGTCATTGATGCAGGTCTCATGTTCCCTGATGATGAATTGCTGGGAATTGATATTGTTCTTCCCGACTTTGCCTATCTCGTTGAAAACAAAGAGATGATTAAGGGAATTATTCTTACGCATGGACATGAGGATCATATTGGAGCACTGCCTTATGTTTTAAAAGAGATCAAAGCTCCAGTTTATGGGACAAAACTTACTTTGGGTTTAGTGCAAGAAAAATTAAAAGAAAATAATGTGGCTAATCCTAAACTAATCCCGATCCGACCCAAAAGTAAGATCAAGCTTGGGGGATGCTTTCAAGTTGAATTTTTTAAGGTTAGTCATAGTATTCCTGATGTAGTTGGTTTAGCTATTCATACACCGGTAGGCACGATTTTGCATACAGCTGATTTTAAATTTGACCAAACCCCTGTAGATGGAGAAGTTACTGATTTTGCTAGTATTGCTGAATATGGTAAAAAGGGGGTTCTTGTTTTACTTTCCGATAGTACTAATGTAGAACGGGCAGGTTATACTCTTTCCGAACGTGCTGTTGGGGAAACATTTGATGAGATTTTTCGTAATGCCGATGGCAGAATTATTATCGCTACTTTTGCTTCTAATATTCATCGTATTCAGCAGGTGATTAATGCAGCATATAAGTATAATCGAAAAGTAGCTATAGTTGGCAGAAGTATGGTTAATGTTGCTTCTATCGCTCAGGAAACGGGATATCTTACTATCCCGGAAAACACGTTAATAAATATTGAGGAGATTTTTTCTTATCCTAGTGAGCGTATCACGATACTGACCACAGGAAGTCAAGGTGAACCTATGTCTGCTTTGACGCGTATGGCGATGTCTGATCACCGTAAAGTTAAAATAGTTCCAGGTGATACTGTAGTTATTTCTGCTACACCTATACCTGGTAACGAAAAATTAGTAGCGCGCACGATTAATCAACTTTTTTATCTCGGAGCTGAAGTTATTCATGAGTCGGTTAGTGGGATTCATGTTTCGGGTCATGCTAGTCAGGAAGAGCTTAAATTAATGCTAAATTTAGTCCGGCCAAAGTTTTTTGTTCCTGTGCATGGAGAATACCGTCACCTCGTGAAACATGCCAAGTTGGCTGCACAAATGGGTCTGCCTAAAGAAAATATTTTTGTAGCTGAAAATGGGCAAATCTTAGAGTTTAATGCGCAAAAAGGTTCTGTCGGTGGTCGAGTGACCTCGGGGAGAATTCTTATTGATGGGCTAGGTGTGGGGGATGTCGGTAATATTGTTTTGCGTGACAGAAAACAGCTTTCTCAAGATGGTATTTTTATTGTCGTCGTGACGATAGACAAGGAAGCGAATCTGGTTATAGCCGGTCCGGATATTATTTCACGTGGTTTTGTTTATGTGCGGGAGTCGGAAGAGCTGATGGAAGATGCCAGAGAAAAGGTGAAGGTTGTTTTAGACCTTTGTTTTGAAAAAAAGATTACTGATTGGTCTTCGATTAAAGCACAAATCAGAGATGCTCTCGGTAAGTATCTTTATGAAAAAACAAAGAGACGACCAATGATTATGCCCATTATTATGGAAGTATAAAAAAAATGCGTTCTCAGGAACGCATTTTTTTTTTGCAGTTACACATGATAGTTAGGAGCATTAAGATGGAGGGGGATGATTACTTGTCGAGAAAAAAGATCTTGACTGTCCATAATTTCCATAACCATAGAAAGCCTAGGGAATTAGCAGCGGAAAATATAAAAGAATTAGGGGTTACTCAGGTTCCGCAAGAAACAACATCAAATATCCATTGCCTTACTATTGTAGGACAAGTAGAAGGGCATCTTATTTTACCCCCACAAAATAAAACAACGAAATATGAACATATTATCCCTCAGCTTGTTGCGGTTGAACAAAGCCCACAAATAGAAGGGCTGCTGATTATTCTCAATACGGTGGGGGGAGATGTGGAGGCCGGATTGGCGATTGCGGAAATGATCGATGGTTTATCTAAGCCTACCGTATCTATTGTTTTGGGAGGAGGACATAGTATAGGGGTGCCCATTGCTGTAGCTGCAGATTATGCTTTTATTACGGAAACGGCGACGATGACGATCCATCCTATTCGTTTAACCGGCATGGTCATTGGCGTTCCTCAGACCTATGAATATTTAGATAAAATGCAGGACCGCGTCATTCGTTTTGTGGAAAAACATTCGGGCATTTCTACAAAAAAACTACGTGAATTAATGTTTCAGACCGGTGACCTGGCTCGGGATATTGGTACGGTTTTAGTAGGTACAGATGCGGTAAATATTGGTTTGATCAATGAGGTAGGTAGTCTTTCACAAGCTGTAAATAAATTATCTGAATTAATTAAAATGAGCAAAACAGGAGGGAAGACCAGCCCATGATTATCTATACACCAGTTCCGCCTGAAGTATTATGGTATGAAGAAGAAAGGGAAGAAGTACAGATTGTGGAAGGAATAGTGCAAGGCATCCCAGTACAAATGAAAGTATTTGAAGGAAAAAACGTAGTAGTAGTAGAAAGAATTTTAAGTACCGATCCTGCTCATTTTTTACATAGCTCTTGTCAACCGGGCACCAAAATAATTTGGTAAAATTATTTGCCGAATAACATTAATAATAGTAAACTTATGATATGGGGTGAAAACATGCCTAAAACATCAATTTTAAAAGATGAAATAAAACAAGAATTAGCCGGAATTTTTCTGGTAGCCTTCTCTATCTTTATTTTCTTTTGTTTATGGCAAGAAAACATTACTAGTGATGCCTTTGCTATTGGTGCCATAGGAAGGTTTATTTGCTATGTGCTTAATAGTTTATGCGGCACAGGAAAAATATTGATTCCCGCAGTTCTTTTTATTGTGGGAATTAGTAAATTAATGAAACGGGTAAAATATGATATTTTTGCTTGGGGATCGCTCATGGTTTTATTGTTTTCAATTTTGGCGCTAATTCATTTAGAATTACCTGTGGATACCCAAACTATTGCTTCAGGACGGGAGGGGGTTGGGGGAGGCATAGTCGGGGCACTTTTCTCTCGTTTTTCGGTGATTCTTTTTGGTAGGGGCGGCTCTTACATTTTTTGGATAGTGATGATTACTTCTTCTGTAGTAGGTATAATTAGAAAAAGTTTAGCGGAAATAGTTAAACAATTTTTCGTCTATCCTAAAAATTTTTTTATTAATGCAAGGCAAACACTTGTTGAATTTCTTTTTGAAGAATATGAAGAAGGCGAGGAAAAATCTCAAAAAAGAAAGAGGGAGAAATTCTCTAAAAAGTCTCATAATACTGTGATTATTGACCATGATGACAATGAAGAAGCAATCATTAGGGCTAGCCACATCTCTCCAGTTTTAATTAAGAATGATAATTTCTTAGAAAAAGAAAAAAAACCGGATGCTGTTGTTCCTAAACCACAGAAAATTTCTGCTGACTTAAATCAGACTTTGTTGAAGGAGTTTCAATTCCCTTCTCTGCAATTATTGAAGAGTTCACCCAAAGTAAAAAGCTTAAGATTAAATAAGGATATCATTGATAATGTTCGTATCTTGGAGGAAACTTTAGAAAGCTTCGATGTAAAAGCTAAAGTAACCCAGGTGAGTAAAGGACCTAGTATTATTAGATATGAAATACAGCCGTCACCAGGGGTTAAGGTGAGTCGTATTGTTAATCTTGCCGATGATATAGCCCTTTCTTTGGCCACACCACAAGTGCGCATTGAAGCCCCCATCCCTGGTAAAGCTGCTGTGGGGATAGAGGTTCCTAATGAGGAAATTGCGGTAGTAACCTTACGTGAAGTTTTAGAAACTATACTTTTTCAGGATTCTCCATCAAATTTAACCGTAGCTTTGGGGAAAGACATTGCGGGCAATCCTATTGTGGCGGATTTGGCGAAAATGCCTCATTTACTGATCGCCGGAGCTACAGGTTCTGGGAAAAGTGTTTGTATGAACGCTTTAATTGCTAGCATTTTATATAAAGCCTATCCGCATGAGGTAAAAATGTTAATGATTGATCCTAAAGTTGTGGAGTTTTCTACTTATAACGGGATACCTCATCTTCTTTCTCCTGTCGTTACTGATCCTAAAAAAGCAGCCAGTGCTTTGCGTTGGGTTGTGCATGAAATGGAAAATAGATATGAGCTCTTTGCGGGAATGGGCGTTAAGGATATCCAACGTTATAATCAGATGTTAAAGAAAGAAGCAAAAGATGAGGAGTTCCCGCAATTGCCTTATATTGTGGTACTGATAGATGAGTTGGCTGATCTGATGATGGTTGCACCTGCTGATGTCGAAGATGCGATTTGTCGTTTGGCTCAAATGGCTAGGGCTGCGGGTATTCATTTGGTTGTAGCTACGCAAAGACCTTCTGTAGATATTATTACAGGTGTAATTAAGGCCAATATTCCTTCACGCATTGCTTTTGCTGTTTCCTCACAAACTGATTCTCGAACGATTTTGGACATGGGAGGCGCAGAGCGTTTGTTAGGTCGTGGAGATATGCTTTTTTATCCCACCGGGATGGCTAAACCTCTTAGGGTTCAAGGAGTTTACGTTTCTGATCAGGAAATTGAAAATATTGTTGATTTTCTTAAGGCTCAAAATAAGCCGATAGATTACGTGGAGCCTTGGGAAGAAGAAGGTGCTTCAACAACGGAGGCACTTAGCGAAGAAGATCCTTTGCTTGCTGAAGCGACCATGTTGTTTATTGAATGTGGGCAAGCTTCGATTTCGCTTTTGCAGCGTCGTTTAAGAATAGGGTATACTAGAGCGGCCAGGATTATTGACCAATTAGAAGAAAAAGGGATTGTGGGAGGTTATGAAGGCAGCAAGCCTCGGGCAATTTTAATGACCTGGGATGAATATGAAAGAACTTTTGGAGATAAAAAATAAAAAAATTTTGTTGATCAAATAAGATAAAATGGAAAGAAGAGAAGGAGGCGAAAAAGTGGAAAGGCTTGGTGAAATTCTCAAAAATACGCGGCTAGAAAAAGGGCTTACTTTAGAGGATGTAGAAAAAAATACTAAAATACGACGACAATATTTAGAAGCTATGGAAAATGAACACTGGGATTTTTTTGAGGAATATGTATACTTGAAAAGTTTTTTAAGGACGTATTGTCGTTATTTAGACTTAGATAATAGAGAATCTCTGTATTTCCTGATAGAAGACCTTAAACCTAAACCACGTCCACAAAAGCTTCCGGAACAAATTGATTTAACCGCTGCCCCTCGTCGTAAAACAGGAGTTTTTCTTGGGATAATAGCAATTATATTATTACTTACAACTTCTTATATTTATAAGCAATATTTAAATCCTTTCCCCCATCTTTCTGAAGTTCCTCAGCTTGGTGAAGGTAAAGAGACCTTGTTACCGGAGCAATCTGGACAGGAACAACCAAAATTAGGAGAACCTGAATTGTCTGAGCCGGAACAAAATCAAGTGACAGAAGGACAAACTCAAAAAATAAACAGATTTAGATTATCTTTAAAATGTATAGATGACCGCTGTTGGGTTGAGGTGAAAAATAGTGGGGGTGAACATCTTTATCAAGGAATAATGGTTAAAGATGAGGAAATTAGTTTTAGTGACCTGCAAAAAATAACTTTAAAACTAGGTAATGCCGGTCAAGTGCAGGTGACCATTAATGAAGCAAATTTAGGAGTACTTGGAGAAATAGGGGCTGTGGTTACCAAGATTTATGGATTGGAAAATGGTGAAATAAAAGAATTGGGAGATTAGTGAAAATTGCGCTCTAACGGGGGAGATTTACGATGAATTTGGCTAATAAGCTTACTTTATTAAGAATTTTTTTGATACCTCTCTTTATGTTTATAATTTTAATTCGCATTCCTTATGGTCAATATATTGCTACAGCTATTTTTATTATTGCGGCAAGTACAGATGGTTTAGATGGTTATATCGCTCGTAAGCGCAAGCAAGTAACTAATCTAGGCAAACTTATGGATCCCTTAGCAGATAAACTTTTGATTACGGCAGCCCTGATTGTTTTAGTAGAATTAAGGCTGATTTCGGGTTGGATTGCCTTTATCATTATCGGCCGAGAGTTTTTTGTGACAGGGTTACGTACTATTGCCGCAGCCGAAGGGGTAATTATTGCGGCTAGTAAACTAGGCAAAATAAAGACGGTTACCCAGATTATCGCAATTACAGTAATCCTCCTTAATCTTCCTTTTGGTAAATATCTGATGTATATTGCCGTATTTTTTACGCTTTGGTCTGGGGTTGATTATTATTTAAATGCTAGAAAAAAGATAAGGTTGAAAGCGGAATGAAGATATTTATAAAATTTTTAGCCACTGGTTTTTATTCTGGGTTTTTTCCGTATTTCCCGGGTACTGTTGGTAGTTTGCTTGCTTTTATCATCGCGTGGTTTCTTAAATTAGATCTTTTATCAATTTTTTTATTATCAATCCTAGGTGTATATCTTTGCACACAAGGTGAGTTACTTTTTCAAAAACATGATTGCTCACATATCGTTTATGATGAATTTTGCGGCGCTTTTTGTGCAGCTTGGCAACTTAGTTCACTCCCTCAATTTATTATAGCTTTTGTTTTGTTTCGGTTTTTTGATATTGTCAAACCAGTTCCGATTAATAATTTGCAAGCACTTCCTCGTGGCTGGGGGGTTATGGCTGATGATTTGGCGGCGGGTATAATTACGCGTCTTCTTCTGGCAGTGTTTATATATTTTGGTATAATGTCGTAATGCTCATTTTCCAAGCTTTGTTAACAGAAAATGCTGTTGGGCTATGTTATAATAAGCAAGAGACAGGAGGGATGGGTTAAATTATGACAAGGAAAATATTGCGTATATTCACAATAATTGTTATAGGAGTTGCAAGTTTCGGTCTATTGGTAGGTGGAACGCATTTTTACCAAAGATTTATATATAGTAATCCTTTAGAAAAAGCGCTTATGAAAATGGAAGAGATAGAAGTACTGCAGTTTGAACAGAACAAAAACAGTCTTTTTCTGGCGGTTCAGTTTAATGTACCGGAAAGATTACAACCTAATTTTTATCTTTTGTTGGAGCAATTGCAGGGGCAAAAGAAAAATAAGTTAGATCATTGTGTGCTTGAAATTAAAAACACTTTAAATAATGAGGAGTTGGCGAGTTTTTTTAAGGCGGCTAAAATACCCCTCTATGAAGCTATAAGCACGGGACATTTTATCACCTTATCAGAACAGCTGACCGCACTTTCGCAAAAAGATAAAATAACTTATGACCTAAAAATGGACAATCAGTTTATTTTTATTACCGCGCATAAAGGAGAAGATTTCGCTCATTTAGTTATCAACAAAAACAGCGGAGAAATACCACATCAGATTATCACCACAGTGGGGGAGGAATATTTATAAATGAAGAAAAAAGAAATTACTATAGGCATTATTTTCGGCGTTCTCTCCTATTTGCTTTATATTGGTTATGACCTTACACCTCTTGTAATTTTGGGACTTTTGGGGTATTTTCTCTATGTGATTTCTAGAAAAAGAGGGCTTTTAAACCTAGCAAACCATCAAAAAGTTATTGAGAATATTAATTTTAGTTTTGAAGATATTGGCGGTTTGGATACGCCCAAACAAGAACTAAAAGAAGCTCTCGAGTTTTTAATTAAATCAAGTTTAGTATATAAAATGGGGATCAGACCGATAAAGGGTATTCTTTTGACCGGTCCTCCTGGTACGGGAAAAACTCTGTTGGCTAAAGCGGCTGCCGGATATTCCGATGCTGTTTTTATCTCCACATCTGGCAGCGAATTTATTGAAATGTATGCCGGTGTTGGTGCGCAAAGGGTGAGAAATCTTTTTCAGAAAGCCCGGGAAATGGCGAGAATACAAAAGAAACATCGAGCAATAATTTTTATTGATGAGATTGAGGTTTTGGGTGGAAAAAGAGGAAATAATACGAGCCATTTGGAGTATGATCAAACGTTAAATCAACTTTTGGTGGAAATGGATGGGATGAGTACAGAAACAGATGTCCAACTCCTGCTTATTGCGGCTACCAACAGACCTGATTTGTTAGATAGTGCCATTTTACGTCCCGGACGTTTTGATCGTCAGGTCAAAGTTGACTTTCCAGATAAGGAGAGTCGGTTGGCTATTCTACAACTTCATTGTCTGAATAAGCCTTTAGACAAAAATGCGGACCTCGCGGAGATTGCTGCCACTACCTATGGTTTTTCGGGGGCTCATTTGGAAAATGTGGCGAATGAAGCAGCTATTTTAGCTTTACGCGAAAAAGGTTCCGTGATCAAACAAGTTCATCTGAGGGAAGCAGTGGATAAGGTTATTTTAGGAGAAAAGCTTTCTGACAGGTTTAAAAATGCGGAAACCTTACATCGTGTTGCCGTACATGAAACCGGTCATGCCCTCATCAGTGAAACATTAAACCCCGGTTCGGTGGATCAAATTACCGTAACCTCACGGGGAAACGCGCTTGGCTATGTGCGGCATACGCAAAAAGAGGAGCAAAGCCTTTATACAAAGTCAGCTTTGGATAAAGAAATTATGATTCTTTTAGCAGGTGCTCTCAGTGAAGAATTATTTTTGGGGGAGCGAAGTACAGGGGCCGCTAATGATTTCCAACAGGCCATGGAACTTGTTCAGCAGATAGTTTCTACCGGTTTATCCCGCTTAGGTGTTATTTCTCTGGAGCTTTTACCTGAAAAAGAGTTTTATTATGTTTGTCAGGAAATTATTAGGGAATTAGAAAATCAAACAAGAAAGGTTTTGCAGGGAAAAGATATTTTACTTTTGCGAGTTGTAGAGGTACTCAAGAGCAAGGAAAAAATCAGCGGAAGGGAGTTCCGGCAAATTTTGTCCAAGCATGGAAATCATGAAGAAACGAGGACGGCGTAAAAGATAGTGTAAAAAAGCTCTCGAAAATGAGGGCTTTTTTATGTTTAGCCGGCTTAAATTTTAAAGTGCATTGCTTTATCTCGTTTTTTTCTGTAAAATGGTGCAAGTAGGAAGGAGAAGGTGACAGATTGTGCAAGCAGAATTAATTTCTGTAGGAACAGAACTTTTGTTGGGGCAAACTTTAAATACAAATGTAAAATTTTTATCAGAACAGTTAGCGTTTTTAGGTATCAACATTTATTTTCATACTACGGTAGGGGATAATAGAGAAAGACTCAGACAAGCTCTAAACATTGCGACGGGCAGAGCTGATTTAATTGTTCTTACCGGCGGATTAGGACCCACAGAAGATGACTTAACCAAAGAAACACTAGCTGAATTTTTGCAGCTTCCTTTGGAGATTGTTCCTGCTGAACTGGAACAACTTAAAACATTATTTAAAAAATCAGATTTTAAGTGGACAGATAATAATGCCAAACAGGCTGCTTTTATACCTAGTTCCTGTATTCTGAAAAATGAAATTGGTTCTGCTGCTGGGATGGCTCTGAAAAAGGGAAAACATGGTTATATCATCTTACCAGGACCTCCCAGAGAAATGACGCGGATGTTTTTGCATTATGCCCAACCTTGGCTTAAAGAGAAATTTCAAAATGAACTGCAGGGAGTGTTGTATTCTAGGGTTTTAAAGTTTATGGGCATAACCGAATCTGGTCTGGAGGTATTATTAGAGGACCTTTTACAGCAGCAAAAAGAAATAACTTTAGCTCTTTATGCCAAAATGGGAGAAATTCAATTACGGATTACGACACGTGCTAAAAACGAAGAAGACTTTGCCCAAAAAATTGCGGCTGTTGTAAAGGAAATAAAGGGACGTACTCCTCGTTATCTTTTTGCAGAAGATCAGGTAACGTTAACCGAAGCGGTGGCGCAATTACTGCTTAAAAACAAGTTAACACTTAGTACTGCCGAATCATGTACGGGAGGAATGTTAGCAGAATGTTTGACTACTGTCTCCGGTTCCTCTGAATTTTATCTTGGCTCTATTATTTCTTATGCCAATAGTGTAAAAACACAAGTGTTGGGTGTTTCATCTGAACTTTTGGAAGAACATGGTGCTGTCAGTCAAGAGGTCGGTTCAGCTATGGCTCAGCGGATCAGAGCGCTTACGGGTAGTGATTTAGGGGTAGGCATTACGGGTATTGCCGGTCCCGGAGGGGGCACGCCGGAAAAACCAGTGGGGCTTGTTTATATCGCTTTAGCGACACCAGATACTACTATTTGTAATAAGTATCATTTTATAGGGGACAGAGAAATTATTCGTCGTCGCAGTGTGTTTAGAGCATATTATTTAATCTGGGAATATCTGAAGAATATTTTAGATGAATAGGTTTACTTGGTGAATCATAGAAAGGGGTTATTTATTTAATGAAGAAATTTAATTTTGGTCAACTGGAGATAAAAAAGGAGATTGCTAAGGCTTTAGTGGATATGGGTTTTGAAGAACCAACACCTATTCAAGCCGAAGCAATTCCTCTCATCATGGAAAATAGCGATGTTATCGGGCAAGCGCAGACAGGGACAGGTAAAACTGCAGCTTTTGGCATCCCGATTATTGAAAAGATTAATCCCCAACTTCCTAAAGTACAAGCGTTAATTTTAACGCCTACGCGGGAATTGGCGATGCAGGTAGCCGGTGAAATCAGCAAAATTGGGCGATATAAAAAGATCAAGGTTCTTCCTATTTATGGTGGACAACCAATTGACAGACAGATTCGTTCTTTACGGATGGGGGTCAATGTGGTTATTGGTACACCGGGGCGAACTTTGGACCATTTAAAACGGAAAACTTTAGATTTAAGCAATGTAAAAACTGCTGTTCTCGATGAAGCTGATGAAATGCTGGATATGGGATTTATAGAAGATATTGAGGATATTCTTAGCAATGCACCAAAGGAAAGACAAACCTTACTTTTTTCGGCAACGATGCCTGCTCCCATTCAAAAACTATCAAAAAAATATTTGCAAAACCCTCATTTTATTAGTGTAAATAAAGAAACATTAACCGTACCGCTGATTGAGCAGTTTTATTATGAAATAGTCCGTGGGTCTAAAGTTGATGCGCTTTGTAGAATTTTGGATTATGAAAATTACGATTCAGTAATTATTTTTTGCCGTACGAAACGAGGCGTTGATGAGCTGGTAGCTAATCTACAAACGAGGGGATATTTTGCGGAAGGACTCCATGGTGATTTAACTCAAGTACAGAGAGATAAAACGATGAATGCGTTTAGACAGGGAGATGTGGAACTTCTTGTGGCTACTGATGTAGCGGCCAGAGGTTTGGATATTGAGCGGGTTAGCCATGTCTTTAATTATGATATTCCTTTAGATCCCGAGGCTTATGTGCATAGAATTGGCAGGACAGGGCGAGCCGGGAAGGAAGGTAAAGCACTTACTTTGATTCTACCTCAGGAATATCGTCATTTAAGAATGATTGAAAAACTTATTAAAACGAAAATTACCAAGGCCCCCGTGCCAACTTTTCAAGAGGTAGTTGAACAACAAAAAGGTGTAATTCGTAAAACGATAGAGGATATTCTCACAGAAGGGAATTTACAAACATATCAGTCCATAACGCAAGATTTAATGCAAAATTTTGCTGCTGAGGATATAGTTGCCGCTGCTCTTAAATATGCTTTTACGCAACGGGATGCCGAGCTGTCAGAGATTGATTTTTCAGGAGGTTTTGGCAATACAGGTGCTCAAAAAGGAATGGTCCGGCTTTTTATCACGATGGGTCGTCAGCAAAATATTTTACCACGAGATTTAGTAAAAATAATCTTCGAAGAAACAGGTGTATCTCCGAAAGTAGTAGGGGAGATTAATATCTTCGATAAGTTTTCTTTTGTAGAAATTCCCGAAGAAATGGGTTATCGGGTAATCTATATTATGGATCGCCTTATTATCAAAGGGAAAAAAATCTCTGTTCAGCTCGCTAGACCAAGGTCTTAGATGACCTTATCTAAAATTATTGAAACTTTAATTGACAAACTGTCCCAGCTTATTTATAATAGGCATATCGAACGAATGTTTCGGGTGGAGGAGGGTTTTTATGTCTGATAAACAGAAAGCGTTGGAAATGGCTCTTTCCTCAATTGAAAAACAATTTGGAAAAGGTTCTATTATGAGGCTGGGGGAGGATGCCACGAAGTTACAGGTAGATATAATTCCCACTGGTATTTTAACGTTGGATATGGCTTTGGGTGTAGGTGGTGTTCCACGGGGGAGGGTGATAGAAATATATGGAGCAGAGTCTTCCGGGAAGACTACCGTTGCTTTGCATATTATTGCCGAAGCGCAAAAAGCAGGTGGTATTGCTGCTTTTATTGATGCTGAACATGCTCTGGATCCACTCTATGCCAAAAACTTAGGTGTTGATATTGATAATCTCCTTATTTCACAACCGGATACTGGGGAACAAGCTTTAGAAATTGCGGAGGCCTTAGTAAGAAGTGGTGCTGTTGACATCGTTGTTATTGATTCGGTAGCAGCTCTTGTGCCCAGAGCAGAAATCGAGGGAGAAATGGGAGATTCTCATGTGGGTCTTCAGGCTCGTCTAATGTCTCAGGCTTTACGTAAGTTAACCGGAGCAATTAGCAAATCACATACAACAGCAGTTTTTATTAATCAGATTCGGGAAAAGGTAGGGATTATGTTTGGTAATCCTGAAATAACTCCCGGAGGCAGAGCACTTAAATTTTATGCTTCTGTACGTTTGGAAGTACGAAAAATAGAAACATTGAAACAAGGTACTGATATTGTAGGCAGCAGAACTAGAATTAAGGTCGTCAAAAATAAGATTGCCCCACCGTTTAAACAAGCTGATTTTGATATTATGTATGGTGAAGGTGTTTCGCGTGAAGGAAGTATTATTGATCTTGCTGTAGATTTAGAAATCATCGAGAAGAGTGGAACATGGTATTCTTATCAAGACATTCGATTAGGGCAGGGTCGTGAGAATGCCAAAAAGTATTTAAAAGAGAACGCTGAATTAACTAAGGAAATTGAAACAAAAGTTCGGGCAACCTTTGTTAAGCAAGCTAAAAATAATTCTTAATTCGCTGCATAAATTTTTGTGAAGAGAAATGGGAAAAATGAGTAAAAATCCACTGGCGTTAGCCCTAAAAAAATTATCCTCTCGTGCTTATAGTCAAAAAGAATTAGAAAGATATTTAGCTAAGTTTGATTTTAGCCAAGAACAAACAGAAGAAGTAGTGACAAAATTATTGTCTTGGGGATATCTTGATGATCAAAAGTTAGCGATGGATTGGTATACGTATTATACAACGAAGAAACCTCATGGCTTTTTATATATATATAAAAAGTTGCAGGAAAAAGGTATCCCTGAGCAGCTTATTACTTCGCTTTTGGCTGATTACGATGAAAAAAAAGAGCTAAAACTAGCACGTAGTTTGGCGGAAAAAATTATTGTAAACAAAACGAATCGGAAATCGCCGCGTCGGCTAAAAAACATGTTAGCACGTCATTTGTATTGTAAAGGCTTTTCTAAGGTCAATATTATGATTGTTTTAGAGGAAAATTTCCCGGAAACCTTTTAGAATTTGTTATAATAAGTACTTTGTGAAATTGTTTATAACATAATGTGTTGATTGCTTGACAGCTTCTTTATAAACAATTAGAATTAAATTGGAGAATTACGGTTTGACTTTTTCTGCCAAATGGATTTTGTTGCATATATATTTTTTAATGTGTATATATTTTAAAATTCCACAGTGAGTTTATAATATGATAGCTTAGAATGAGATGACTAGTTATGGGTGTATTGTAAGCATTAGTTTGTGTGAATTTTATTGGCAGATCCAATGATAACCGAGTTTTCTTCGGTTATTTTTTATATTAGGGAGGTGATGATTATTATTTATTATTTGGCTATAGCCATCGTTGCTTTTAGTGTAGGAGCTTTTATAGGGTATATAGTTAGGAAAAAAATTGCGGAAGCTAAGATTACTTCCGCTGAAGAAGCTTCTAAAAAGCTGTTGGAAGAGGCCCAAAGAGGTGCCGAAGCGAAGAAAAAAGAGGCTATTTTAGAAGCAAAAGAGGAAGCTCATAAATTAAGGTCGGAATTAGATAGTGAAACTAGGGAACGGCGTAATGAATTACAACGTTTGGAACGTCGGTTATTGCAAAAAGAAGAAACTCTCGATAGAAAATCTGAAGCAATGGAACGGAAAGAAGAAGGTATTCAATCTTTAGAACAAGAATTAGATAAACAGAAAAAAGATGTAGCTGAAGTTTTACAACAGCAGATGGATGAATTGGTAAAAATTTCTAATTTATCATTTAATCAGGCACGTGAATTACTGCTTAAACGAGTTGAAGAGGAAATTAAACATGAGACGGCTATGCTGATAAAAGATTACGAAACTCAAGCTAAAGAGGAAGGTGAAAAAAAGGCTCGGGAAATTATTTCTCTTGCTATTCAGCGTTGTGCTGCCGACCATGTTGCTGAATCTACTGTTTCTGTTGTCGCATTACCTAATGATGAAATGAAGGGTCGGATTATTGGGCGAGAAGGACGTAATATTAGAACTTTAGAAACTTTGACAGGTATAGATTTAATTATTGATGATACTCCCGAAGCTGTTATTTTATCTGGTTTTGATCCGATTAGAAGAGAAGTTGCCCGCACTGCTTTAGAAAAATTAATTTTAGATGGGCGTATTCATCCTGCCCGTATTGAGGAAATGGTGGAAAAAGCTCAAAAAGAAATTGAACAGAAGATTAGAGAAGAAGGCGAACAGGCTACTTTTGAAACTGGTGTTAATGGTCTTCATCCTGAATTAATCAAATTGTTAGGAAGGCTTCAATATCGGACAAGTTATGGACAAAATGTTTTGAAACATTCGATTGAAGTAGCTTCTTTAGCGGCGGTAATGGCAGCAGAATTAGAGGTAGATGTTACCCTCGCTAAGAGAGCCGGACTTTTACACGATATCGGTAAAGCGGTCGACCATGAAGTGGAAGGACCTCATGTAACCATTGGGGCAAATCTGGCAAAAAAATACCGAGAATCTAATGAGGTTATTCATGCTATTGCTGCACATCATGGAGACGAAGCTTTTAGATCAATTGAAGCTGTTTTAGTGGCAGCGGCAGATGCTATTTCTGCAGCACGTCCCGGGGCAAGACGGGAAACATTGGAAGCGTACATTAAGCGTCTGGAAAAACTTGAGGAAATAGCTAATTCCTTTGAAGGTGTAGAAAAATCATACGCTATTCAGGCTGGGCGTGAAATTAGAATTATTATTAAACCAGAAAAAATTGATGATGCGAACGCTGTGACGATGGCACGTGATCTTGCTAAATCAATAGAAAAAAACCTTGATTATCCCGGTCAGATAAAAGTTGTTGTCATTAGAGAAACAAGAGCCGTTGATTATGCTAAATAAAAAGCGACCTTAAGGTCGCTTTTTATTTGCTAGATGTTTATGGTAAAAGTGTTTATAAAAAAGGATTTTAATTTACCATGAAGAATATTTTATTTATATTGCGCTAAAGGTTGGTGTAAGCATGGGTTCTGATAAAAAAAATTCTTCAGTTGTTGAAGAAAAAGATAGCATTGGTTTGCTTACTTCGCTTCTTGTTCGTTATCCGGAAGTATGTTCTCTTAATTATTATGCTTGGAAAAATTCCTTAGAATTAATGTTTATTATGCGGGGGAAGCTAAAAAAATCTATTTTAAAAAAATTTAGTGATGAATTAATAATGTGTATTCGTACATATTTGTATTTTGAAAAAAAGGTTATTCCTGAACAAATGATGATCAATTATGCTTATGAGTTAGATTTAACGAAGATCATGATAACTAGAGACGCTATTACTTTAACGCCGAAGGAGATTTCTTTAATCATTAATCTTTTGAATTCTCGTTTTAAGAACCTTCTTATTAGTGATGAAAGTAGTATTTTTGAAGAAGAAGATCTTTTATTGCAGGATGATTATATCAAGTATATGTTGGATAATTTACAACCACGGAGGTTTAAAAATAAGATAATTGCTCTCAGAGAGGAAGGTCGAGTTCTTGTTTTTAAGCAATAATTTTTAGGTTAAAATAAGGTGAGCAAACATAAAAGGAGAAAAAGATGTTAAATGTTTTAATGATTGGGGATATTGTGGGTCGCCCCGGGCGTAATGCGGTGAAACAGTATCTTCAGGCTAATCATCAGCAATATGATTTTATTATTGCCAATGGAGAAAACGCGGCAGGAGGAAAAGGAATTACTCCGGAAATAGTTTATGATCTTTTTAATGCAGCGGTAGATTTTATAACGATGGGTAATCATGTTTGGGATAAAAAGGAAATTATGCCTTTTCTCGAACATGAACCAAATATCATCAGACCGGCTAATTATCCACCGGGTTCGCCTGGTAGGGGAAGTACTGTGCTTAAAATTAATAATGAACTTAAAATTGGGATTATTAATCTTTCCGGACGTGTTTTTTTACCTGCTTTGGATTGTCCTTTTCGTACTGCTAATGCGATTATTAAAGAAATGAGGCAAGAAACTCCAATCATTATTGTTGATTTTCATGCTGAGGCTACCTCGGAAAAAGTAGCTTTCGGTTGGTATTTGGATGGTCGGGTTTCGGCTGTAATTGGCACACATACTCATATCCAAACTGCTGATGAACGCATACTTCCACAAGGTACCGCATATATATCAGATGTGGGGATGACCGGACCACGTAATTCTGTTTTAGGGATGGGAAAAGAAGTAATTATCCAAAGGTTTCTGACACAATTACCCGCGCGTTTTGAAGTGGCGAGTGGGGAAGTTCTTTTTAATGCTGTTTCTTTAAAAATTGATAGAAATACAGGTAAGTGTGTAGATTTTGCACGTATTCAAGAGATTTTTTTCAACTAAATAAGCCCTTTTGTCGTATTTTTAGCGAATATTTTAGAATTGATGATTAATTTTTCTAAAAGAAAAAGGAATTTTTTAACTCGTATAGAATATATAAAATAATGTACATTAAATGAAAAATTTGTACTATATAATTTGAGGGAGGTTACAAAATTGGAAGTTCTTAAAGTTTCAGCAAAATCCAGTCCAAATGCGGTGGCAGGCGCATTAGCAGGTGTGATTAGAGAAAGGGGATGTGCCGAAATTCAAGCTATCGGTGCAGGTGCTTTAAACCAATCGGTTAAAGCTGTAGCAATCGCGAGAGGTTTCGTTGCTCCTAGTGGTATTGACTTGATTTGTATTCCAGCTTTTACTGACATTATGATTGATGGTGAAGAAAGAACTGCAATTAAACTGATTATCGAACCAAGATAAGGAACTAAGATGTATTGATTTCTTGAGCCTGTGTATTTTAACAGGCTTTTTTTATTGCAAATCTAAGGAGTGAAATTAGATGATGATAATTGATGGTCATTGTGATACTCTCTTAGAATTATTTAAAAATAAACGTTCTTTTTGGGTATATAATAAAGAGGGGCATTTAGATTGGCCTAGATTACAAAAAGGACAAGTCGGTCTGCAATTTATGTCTATATATATAGAACCTCAGTATAAATTTTCTGGTTCTTTGTGCCGGGCTTTGGAAATTCTGGATTATTTTTATCAACTGCAAAGGGAAGGAAAAGGTCAGCCTTTAACAGTAACCAAGAAAAAAGATTTACAAAAATTAAATTGTTGCTTACCTCGTGTTTTATTGGCGATTGAAGGAGGCGAGGTTTTAGAGGGGAAGCTCAGCATTTTACGTATTTTATTTAAATTGGGTTTTCGTTCTTTGACCTTAACTTGGAATCAGAGGAATCAGTTGGCCGATGGCGTTTGGGAAACAGATACTGGGGGAGGTTTAACTACTTTTGGTCATGAGGTTATACGGGAAATGAATAGACTGGGGATGTTGATTGATGTTTCTCATTTGGCTGAGTCTGGATTTTGGGATGTACTTTCTTTATCAACTCAACCAATTGCAGCTACTCATTCTTGCTGCTTTTCTCTTCATTCTCATCCTCGTAATTTATCAGATGTCCAGCTTAAGGCGCTGGGAGACAAAGAGGGAATAGTGGGGATTAATTTTTATCCGCATTTTTTAGGGAAAAATCATCATCAGATGACGATAGAGAACGTGATCAAACATCTGGAACATGCGGTTACGGTCGCCGGGATAGACCATGTGGGCTTGGGTTCCGATTTTGATGGAATAGAGCATGTTCCACAAGGTTTAGAAGATGGGACGAAATTTCCTTGTTTAATTAATAAATTATTTCAGCTCGGTTGGAAAGAGAAAGAAATAAAGAAAATTATGGGGGGTAATTATCTCCGTGTCTTGCAACAAATCTTACCAGAAGAATAATCTTGCTTATAAAGCAGACCTTCATGTACATACTACGGCTTCTGATGGTGCCTATTCTCCTCGAGAGATTGTTAATTTAGCTCGGGAAAAGGGAATCTCCTTTTTAGCGATTACCGATCATGATACTACAGCGGGTTTAGCAGAAGCTGCCCAAGAATGCCGAAGGTGTCAGCTTGCTTTTTTCCCCGGAATAGAGTTGAGTACAATTTATGAAGAACAGGAAGTGCATATACTGGGCTACAATATTAATTGGGCCAATGAAAGAATGAGGGAAATGGTCTCTCAACTGCAAAATGCTAGAAACACAAGGATAGAAAAAATGGTTATTAAACTGTCGGAACTGGGATTTTCCCTTGATTTTGAGGATGTGAGAAAAAAATCATCTGCGCAAAATTTGGGGAGAGTTCATCTGGCCTTAGTTTTGATAGATAAAGGAATCGTCAGTTCAATTAACGAGGCTTTTACCAAGTATTTAAATCCTGGCTGTCCGACCTTTGTTCCTAGATATAAACTGACTCCTTTTCTGGCCTTAAAAATAATTAAAGAGGCTGAGGGAGTATCTGTCTTAGCTCATCCGGGCTTAGCTTGTTGTGATGAACTGATCCCTGTTTTGGTGAAAAAAGGGCTGCAGGGAATTGAGGCTTTTCATCCCCGCCATACAAAAGAAGACGAAATTCTTTATTTTAAAAAGGCGCAAGAATATAAGCTTCTGATTACAGGTGGTTCCGATTTTCATGGACATGAAGAAAAAGATCTGGATAATTTAGGAGAAATGGAGGTGCCTTTTGATAGTATTAGGCAATTAAAAAAACGCATGGGAAGCATCTTTTAATAATTTGAGATTTACTGGCAAGAATAACATTAATCTTAGGTAATATATTTATGATACTGAGCAAGATAAGTATGGTTCAGGGGTGAAGTTGTTTGGATTCTCAAGAGGAACTTGTTTTTTATAAAAAAAAGATAGTTGAGTTAGAAAAACAAGTAAATCAACTGAGATTAAGCAGGAGAATTTTAATGAATCTCGTTGAGAAAATGGAAAATGAAAAAAGGAGTTTGTTTAATCAGTTAGAAAAAGAAAAAGAACAGCTTAAATTGAATAACCAACGCTATGCTAAATGGCTGATGCAGAATAATTATAGGTATATGGAATTGCAAGCTAATCTAAAAAAAATTAATCATTCTAGAAAAGATGATTGATTTAAATGAACTATTACTCTTTTACTTGACCTAAGAAGGGTATTATGTGATATAATGCCACTAATATTAATAACACTTAAGCTTATTAAGGAGGTGAAAAAATGGCAGACACGAAATTTTCCGAAATTGACAAAAGTAATTTTGCAGAAAAATTTGCTAAAGTTGGCTTAACCTTTGATGATGTTTTAATGGTTCCTGCACGTTCAGAAGTACTTCCTAGAGATGTTGATGTTAGTACAAGCTTAACTAGGAAAATCAAATTAAATATTCCGATAATAAGTGCGGGAATGGATACAGTTACTGAATCTAGGGTGGCTCGAGCTATTGCTCGAGAAGGTGGTCTTGGTGTTATTCATAAAAATATGTCTATTGAAAAACAGGCCTTAGAAGTAGATCGGGTTAAACGTTCCGAACATGGAATTATTACTGATCCTGTATATTTAAGTAAAGACCATATTGTCGCTGAAGCTTTAGAAATTATGGAGCGCTATCATATTTCCGGTATTCCGATTACAGAAGGGACTAGACTTATTGGTATTATTACGAATAGAGATATCCGTTTTGAAACAGATTTTACTAAAAAAATTGATGAGGTCATGACTAAGAAGAATTTAATTACTGGTCCTGTGGATACGACTCTGGAAGAGGCTAAAAACATTCTAGGTAAATATAAGATTGAAAAGTTACCTCTTGTCGATGAGGATTTTAATCTCAAAGGTTTAATTACGATTAAGGATATAGAAAAAGGGATTAAATATCCCAATTCGGCTAAAGATGAGAATAGTCGACTTTTAGTTGCTGCAGCAGTGGGAGTAAGTGAGGATACCTATGCACGCGTTAAAGCTTTAGTTGAAGCCAAAGTTGATGTGATTGTGGTTGATACTGCACATGGTCATTCTCTAGGGGTACTTCAAACTGTAGAAAAATTACGTAGCCTTTATCCTGATTTAGAAATAATTGCCGGGAATGTGGCTACGGCAGAAGGAACACGTGACCTTATTCATGCCGGCGTAAATGCGGTTAAAGTGGGGATAGGGCCTGGTTCTATCTGTACAACACGTGTCGTGGCGGGGATTGGTGTTCCCCAGTTGACAGCAATTTTTGAATGTGCTCAAGAAGCGGCTAAAGAGGGTATTCCTGTGATTGCTGATGGCGGTATTAAATATTCAGGTGATATTGTTAAAGCGTTAGCAGCAGGGGCAAATGTCGTAATGATTGGCAGTCTCTTAGCCGGTACGGAAGAAAGTCCGGGAGATGTAGAGATTTAT
>Ga0265294_10002921_pt1 | contig 22196 bp, 15 predicted proteins | sample MunlanPumphouse3_FD_192504 | JGI IMG/M metagenome (GOLD analysis project Ga0265294, IMG submission 192504) | Groundwater microbial communities from a municipal landfill in Southern Ontario, Canada - Pumphouse #3 | ecosystem: Environmental > Aquatic > Deep subsurface > Groundwater | place... | reverse complement strand
ACCCAAACCGTCACGCCCTGCCAGGCCAAGGTGACGCCTTCGCGCGCCACGGGCAGTCCCGCCGCCGCCAGCAGGCCCGACGCGCCGGCCGCGGCCGCCACGCGCAGCGGATATCCGAAAAAGAGTTCGACCATCATCATCGCCGGCAGCGCCAGCACCACCAAGCCGGCCACCGCCGGCTCGGGCCAGCGGCCGCGCCGCCACGGCCCCGGCGCGAGCAGCAGCGCCGCGAACGCGGCCAACCCGCTCACCGTGTGCGGCAGGAACCGGCGGCTCACCGCGTAGAGCAGCATCACCAGCGCGGCCAACCAGCCGTCGCCGACACGCCACGCGCCCGCTTCACCCGCGCGCCGCGCGGCCGCCTCCGCGCGCCACACCAGTGCGGCGGCGGTCCCCAGCGCGAGAAGCTGCAGCGCGAATTCCTCCATGACCGCGGCGCGCGCGGCCAGATGACGCAGGAGCGGCCAGCACGCGGCCACCCAGCCGGCCGCCATCATCAGCGGCAGTCCAACCTCCCTGCGCGGCACCCGATTCATGACGCGCGGCGCCGCCGGCGCTGGCGCGTCTGCCAGACGGCGAACACCGCCGCCGCCACGCACAGCGAGATCCAGAATGACGGCTCCGGCACGGTCGGCACGCTCGCGCCCTTGACCGGTTCAAGCCCGGCCTGCTGATACTGCTGCCGCGTCTCCAGCACGACCGCGCTGCTGACCGGCGTCACCAGACTCCACGCCAGCGCCAGCTCCCGCGCGGCCTCGCGACGCTCGGGCTGGCCCGAGACCAGCAGCCGCCCCACCTCTTCGGCCGCCCACTGCCGGACCAAGTTGTCGCCCGCGCGCACATCCGAGTCCCCGCCCGCGCCGGCGGCGGCGCGCCGCCGCTCGATCCGCCACGCCGTCCGGCCCTCGGACCATTCGCTGAACAACCGCCCGAGCGGCTGCGAAGCATCCGCCAGCGCGTCGGCCGGCGGCAGCGTGCAGAGGTTGCGCACGCCGTCGAGCGCCTCGGTAATCCTGCAGGTGCCGGGCACGACCTGCACCGCATAGAAGCGCTTGCCCGCGGGCGCGCGCTCAAGCCGGCGGCACAGGTCGTCGGCGGACATCATGGGAAAGGGCTGCGGGCCATGCACCCAGACGAGCGCGGCCGGCGCGGCATCGCGGCAGAGCGCGTCCCAGGCCGCCTGGAGCGTGCGCAGGTTACAGCGGCCGCCCGTGCAGCGCGCGGGCTTGAGCACGGCCGACGCCTGCGCGGCGACGCCGCGCCCCGTTGCGGCCTCAACCGGGCGGACAACCGCTGCGGCATCATCGACGACCCAAAGCTGCGTCACAAGATCGGCCGGAAGCGCGTTGAACGCTTTGGCGACTTCACGGATGTCGCGCTTCATCGCGCTGGAGCCGTCCACGACAATCGCCACGCGCTGCGGCCGCCACGCCGGCGCGCGCTCGGCCGTCTGCACGACGGCGCCCGGCGTCCGGCTGCGCGTGTCCTCGGCCCGGCACGACGCCGCGAGGCGCGGCGAGAGCGGCAGGGTCAGCGGGTGCGGCAGGTCGAGCTGGAGCCGGGGGATGCGGAAGTTGCGCTCAACAATCGCCGGTGCCGGCAGCGTGCCCGCCGCGCCGTCCTCCGCGACCTCCAGCGGCGCGGTGATGCCGAGGCGCAGCTTCATCTCGCCGCCGTCGGCGGGCACGGGATAGCACTGCACCTGAATGCGGTCCGGCCCGCAGGTACTCACGAGCACGGGATCGCGCCGGCGGCGCACCACCTGCTCATACGCGCGCCGCACCTGGCTGCGCCCGCCGAAGGCGGCCTCGCGCTCCTCGCCGTCGATCCAGAGGGTCAGCCGCGAGACCACCCCGCCGGGCGGCAGGGCGATGCGGGCGCGCGCCTCGCGCTCGGAGCGGTGGTCGTTGCGGAACACCAGGGTCCACTCGGCATAGGCGAGCCCGGCCGCCGCGTCGGCGCGCGCTTCATAGCGTGATCCGTACAGCGACAGTCCCTTGAGAATGCCGCCGATACGCGTGCCGCCTTGGTCGTTGTCCCACTCCAGGGCCTCGCCCCTGCCGCGGCGCGGCATCCAGTCGCTGCCCATACCGGCCCGCGCCTCCCGGTAGTCCGCGCCGGTGACCCGGTAATACAGGTTCATGGCCTCTTCGGTGGTGAGGCGTTTTGTGCCGGGCAGCAAGAGCACGTGCAGGCCGGCCACCGGGTTGCGGGGCTCGCAGGCCTTGAGCAAAAGATCGCGGCGGCCCGTGCTGCGGAGCAGGCGCAGTCCGTGCGCCTGCCGGTCCGCATCCTCGCTGGCGGCGAGATGCAGCCCTGCCGAGGTGATCAGGCTGGAAGAGAGCAGGGCCAGCACCGCCAGCAGACCCGCGCAGAGCCCGCTGCGCAACCCGTACAGGCGGCCGGTCGGCTGGCCGGTGTAGGCTTGCAGCAGGCGCCGGCGCAGGTAAAGTCCGCCCCGGAAGGCGAACAGCGGCGCCAGCGGCAGGAGGCCGATCGCGCCAAATCCGAAATACCACCAACTGATGGCGAAGACGATCACGCCGAGCACGGCGATCGGCAGGAAGAGCAGCGAGAAATAAAACGACACGCCGAGCGCGAGGCCCGTGAGGAAGGCCGCCGGCCATCGTCCGCCCGGCGGGGTGAAGCGCGCGCACAGCCACGCCGTCAGGTTCGCCGCCGGCACCAGCGCCACCGCCAGCGTGTGCCAGATGTCGGGAATCGGATCAAAAAAGAGTTCCGCGCAAAAACCTGTCGCCAGTTCGACCGCCAGCGCGAGAACCGGCAGCACGACCGTGACGACCAGCAGCAGCCAGCCGCCCTGAGACAGCCATGTCGTTTTGCGCGAAAACCAAGAACCTTGAACCGCAGGGGGAGTCGGCACGGTATTCATATCGCTCTCATCTCCTAAATATGATCATAACTCTGTCGAGCGTACTCTTTCCTGACAGCACGCGCAAGCGCCGATTGCCGGCATCGGTCGGTGAGGGTGCGGTTCAGTTTAGTCGAAACTGAACCGCACCCAAGGAGGAATTAGGAGTTAGGAATTAGGAGTTGAATGCGAAACCACCCCACAAAAGCAGGGTATTCCATTGAGTTTGCTCCGCTGTGAACGTGTACGGACTCACGGCCGCCCCGCGTTCACGTTCACGTTCCCGTACCCGTACACGATGCCTGTTTGAGGCTTGGTCTCATCGAAATCGCTATCGCTATCGGGATCGGGATCGTCCATTTTGAGCCGTCCGGCGCGGTTCCTCTTGCGATTGACTCGCATTCATCGTAGCCGGTCACGGCCGGATATGGTAACCTGCGGTTGTCTGTGATACTCGTAATCCGAAAGAGGATGCTATGAAAGTGAAACGCCTTGTTTTGTCTGGTCTGGCCGCGTGCGCGGTCGGCCTGATCTCGGGCTGCGAAACATTGGAAGGCCATGAAGGCGCAGTGATCGGCTCGGCGGCCGGCGCGGCCGGCGGCGCGCTGATCGGCTCGGCGGCGGCCGGCAGCGGCAACCGCGGCACCGGCGCGGTGATCGGCGGCGTGATCGGCGGCGTCGCGGGCGGCGTGGCAGGCGACCAGTTCCACGACAAGAAGAAAGACGAATAGCGGGCCCCGCGCATGGATTCTCCCATCCCGCTGCATGTGCACGACGAGAGCTTTTGCGTGCGCGCATATGAGTCCGGTGTGAACAATCAGGTCACGCTGCCGGCGCTTTGTAATTTTTTGCAGGAGGCGGCCGGCAATCATGCGCGCGTGCTGGGGCTCGGAATCCATGAGCTGCAGGATGCCGGCTTCACCTGGATGCTCGCGCGGCTGCGGCTCGAGATCCGCCGCTACGCCGCGTGGCGCGAGACGGTGCATCTGCGCACCTGGCCGGCTGGCGTGCGCGGCCGGCTGACGGCGCTGCGCGATTTCCGCATGACGGACGCCGCGGGCGAGACGGTGCTGCTCGGCGTCAGCGAATGGCTCTATGTGGAGGTGCCGGCCCAGCGGATCGTGCGCCTGCCGCAGGCGTTTGCGGCGCTCGCGCCGGCCGGCACCCCGCAGGTGCCCCTTCCCGAAGCTCCGGCCAAACTGCCGGACATCCCCGCGCCCGAGTGGTCAGCCGCCATCACCGTGCGCCACAGCGACCACGACTTCAACAACCACGTCAACAACGCGCATTACGTGGCATGGGCGCTGGAGTGCCTGCCTGACACTTGGCGCGAAGCGCGCCGCGTGCGTGAGCTCGACATCGTGTTCCGAGCGGCGGCGCGCTGGGGCGACATGGTGACCGCCGAGGCGGCGCGCGACGCCGGCGACAGCGGCGCGCTGCTCCATCGTATCCGGCGCGACGCGGACGGTGCGCTGCTGGCGCAGGCCCGCACGATCTGGAACTAGAGGTTTTTTGCGGCGGCGGGCCCGGTGCGGTCTGCGGCCCGGACAGAACACAAGGAGAGACAACGTGAAGCGAATGATGATTCCGTTCCTGGCGGCGGCTCTGGCGGCCGGCGCCCTGTTTGCGCAGCAGCTTTCAACCACCCCGACGCCGCGCGACGCCAACTGGGTCAAGCGTGTCGAGCGCGACGCCGCCCAGGCGCGCAAGGGCGGCTGGGAGGTCGTCTTCATCGGCGACTCGATCACCGATTTCTGGCAGAACCGCGGCAAAGCCGAGTGGCAAAAATATTTCGCGCCGTTCAAGGCGCTGAACCTCGGCATCAGCTCCGACCGCACCGAGCATGTGCTGTGGCGCCTTGACAACGGGCAGCTCGAGAACAACCAGCCCAAGCTCTTCGTGGTGATGATCGGCACCAACAACAACGGCCACCGCCCGGCCGACAAGGAGAGCACCGCCGACACCGTCGCCGGCATCAAGGCGATCCTTGACCGGCTGGCGCAGAAGGCGCCGGATTCCAAGGTGCTGCTGCACGCGATCTTTCCGCGCGGCGCCACGCCGCAGGATGAACGCCGCCTGCGCAACGAGGCGGTCAACGCCGAGATCCAGAAGTTCGCCGACAACAAGCGCGTCTTCTGGATGAACATCAACGACAAGCTGCTTCAGCCCGACGGCACGCTTTCCAAAGAGGTTATGCCTGACCTGCTGCACCCGAACGCCAAGGGCTACGCGATCTGGGCCGAGGCGATCCTGCCGTTCCTCCAGAAGAGCGTCATGACCTCGGTCACGCCCGACCACCGCATGGACCAGGCGTGGTGGAAGCAGCGTTTCGAGCAGAAGCTGGCGCTGGCCAAGCAGGGCGGGTGGGAATTGGTTTTTCTGGGCGACTCCATCACGCACGGCTGGGAGGGTGCCGGCAAGCAGGTTTGGGCCGAGCACTTCGGCGCGTACAAGGCGTTGAATCTGGGTTATGGCGGCGACCGTACGGAGCACGTGCTGTGGCGGCTGCAGAACGGCGAGCTGGACGGCTACCAGCCCAAACTGCTGATCCTGATGATCGGCACCAACAACACCGGCCACCGCCCGGCCGCGCAGGAGACGCCGCAGGACACCGCCGACGGCATCCGGGCGATCCTCGATCTGATCGCCAAAAAGTCGCCGTCCACCAAGGTGCTGCTGCTCGGCATCTTCCCGCGCAGCGCCAAGCCGGCCGACGCGCCGCGCGCGCGCAACAGTCGGGTCAACGAGCTCATCAAGGCGTATGCCGACGGCACGCGCGTGATTTACATGGACCTCGGCCCGCAGATGCTGGAGACGGACGGCACGCTCACCCCGGAGATGATGCCTGACCTGCTCCACCCGAAAGAAAAGGGCTACCGCATCTGGGCGCAGGCCGTACTGCCCGTGATCAAAGAGACCCTCGGGAAATAACCCGTCATGCAGGGCGGTTTCTGCGGAACCGCCCTGCCGTCATTTTCCACGCGAGGGTTAGCGGGCGGGCAGCCGGCGGCGGTAGGCGTCTTTGTAGAGCCCGATCTTGTCGAACGGGATCGGCTCGAAGGCCGGCAGCTCTTTCAGCAGGCGCGCGCCGCGGCGCAGCGCGAGATCGCCTTCCGGTCGATCGGCAAACCCGAGATCCACCGGCTTGTCGGCCGTGCCCGCCAGATGCGCGAAGCCCTTGATCCCCTCGGCCGTCGCGATCCCGTTGGTCGCGCCCGAGGTGTTCACCGTCAGGTTGTCGGCGATCTCGAACTTGTCGAGCAGCTTTTTGACGTTGCCGTCGAAGTCACACACTTTGCGCGTGCAGTCGACGAACACATTGCGGCGTATCGGATTGTGCAGCGGTTCGCGCGGCGAGTCGTTCATGATGGCGGCCAGGCGCGGGTAGCGCGCGCTCCACGGCGGCTGGGTGTAGTTGAACGCCCGGGCCTTGGCGTCCAGGCACCAGCTCGGGTCGTTGGTGTTGTTCCAATGCTTCCAGGTCATGCCGCGCGAATCGATGTGCAGGCCGATCGGGCAATCCACCACCAGGTTGTTGAGCACCGGGTTGTCGCGTCCGCCGCCGATCATCAGTGCCCGACCCGCGCGGTAAAAGACATTGCCCTCCAACGTGTCGCCGCAGTCGCAGTCGTCTAGATAAATGCCCATCGTGTTCACGTGCTTATCGTCGCCGCCGCCGAGGTTGTGGATAAAGTTGTGGCGCAGGATGTTCCCCTGGCTGGTCCAGTCGCGCCCGGTGTAGAAGGCGCCGGCGTCGCCGGTCTCCATGACGACGCGGTAGATCTCGTTGCGTTCGAAGCGGTGCTCGTTGCCGCCGTAGAGAACCGCGTTGTGCGGGGCGTCGTGGATGCAGTTGTTGCGCACGAGCTGGCCGCAGCCTTGCGCGCCGATGCCGGGCGCATAGGTCCGCTGAAAGAGCCCGTAATGGTGCACGTGATTGTTCTCGGCCAGGTTGCCGGCCGGCGTCAGCGTCTTGCGGTCGCCGCCGTTGAGCTGAATGCCGTAGGTGCCGAGATTGAAAAGGTCGCAGGAGCGCACCGTGTTGGCACGGCCGCTGACCGCGATGCCGCCGGCGGCAAAGTTGGCGATCACGCAGCCGGCGATCTCGACCTGCTCGGCGTTCTGCAACGAAAGGCCCGAGGCGTGTCCGAACTCAAAGGCCAGCTCGATGAAGGACAGATGGCGTGTGCCCTCGATCTTGACCAAGGGCTCGGTCAGCGTGGCGAGGACGATCGAGGCGTCTTTGAGCGGGCCCTCCGGATAGAGATAGAGGCGTTTGGCGGCGCGGTCGAGATACCACTCGCCCGGCACGTCCAGCTCTTCCAGCGCGTTCAGCGCGAAGAAGCGGCGCTTGGCCGCGCCCCATGTCCCGCCCATGATGCCGTAGTTGTGCGGGGCGGCCAGCGTGATGACCCGCTTGTCGCGGTCGTATGCGGCCACGCGGATCACCTCGTCGGACCAGTCGTGCGTCCAGTAGCCGAGCAGCCATACGCCCTGTTCGAGATTCCAGCGCGCGGGCCGCGGGTCGTCGAACTCGAACGCGCCGGGGCGCGCTTTGCGCAGCGCGGGATCCGGCGAGTCGGGCTTGGGCAAGCCGGAGTCCACCGCCTTGGCAAAGCTGGCCCAGCCGGCCTCGGGCGCGTCGGCGTTGGGCCAGCGCGCCAGCGTCATCGGACGTCGGTCGACATAGAGCCAGGGGGCCGCCGGCACGCCGCGGTAGGCGGTCTTGAACGGCGGGAACGCGTCGGTCGCCAGATGCGACAGCTCGCAGACCCGCACCTGCCCGCGCGCGGCCGGCTCGAGCCGCGCCAGCACTGCGGGATCGGTCACCGCCGCGAAGGCGGCGGCATCCAGCGTGACGCCGCCGTGCAGCCGCGCCTGCCCGCGCTTCTGCGCGCGGTAGACCACCGGCGCGCCCTCGCTGCCGCCGTCTTCCGCATTCAGTTCAAACGCCGCCTGCTGCCGATAGACGCCCGGGCCCACGAGCACCGTGACCGCCTCGCCGCCCGCCAGCGAACCGTCCTTGCGCGCCGCTCGGATCGCATCACGCGCCTGCGCCAAGTTTTGATACGGGCGGCGGCGGCTGCCGTCGCCGTCAGTCTCGGCCTCCGCCGCGACATAAAACTCCCGTTCCGCAAAGGCGCACGCCGCCACACCCGACACCAGCCACGCCGCCACCCTCCGCAAGCCCATTCTCCGCATCACAGCCCCTCCTCGCCCTTTTTCATCTCGCCCAATTCTTTGACAATATCCGGCAGGTCCGCGTATTTCCGCCATTGACTCAACGACGTCCAGCTCGACACCAGAGTGCCGCCGGCCCATGCCTGGATGATCACGCCCTTCAGCTTCGCCCCGCTGATCCGTTCTCGCCCCCGCTGCGAAAAGTAAAAGTAGGTCTGCTCTTCAATCTCTTCGGACTGCAGCGTCACGCGCGCGATCTTGCCGGGCTCCAACGTGACCGCCTGCTCCTTCTTGTCGACCACCAGATCGCGGTTGCCGGAGGCTTCTCCGATGTAGAACGCTTTGAGCGTGACCGGCCGGGCCTCATCGCCCAGCACCCGCAGTTCAACGCCGTATGTGAGCGAACGTTTCTTGTTGCGGTCGTAATACCATTGACCGCTTGAGTCGCCGGACTGCCCCACGCGCGTGCAGCGCATGAACAGCGGGAGCTTGGCGTCCGCAGCCACCGAACCCTCGCCGGAGGATGGCGCGGCGGCGTGGAGCGGCGCCGACGGCGCGAGCGCGATTTTCTTCCCGCGCAACGGTTCGCCGCCCCGTCTGATTTGGCGGATCATAAACATTTTAACCACCGAGGGGAACACTTCGACCGCGGCCGGCTCGGCATCTTCCGGCAGCTCATAAAATGCGCAGTAGAGTTTGGAAAATCCGGGCTGCAGCAGATCGACCCCGGCGAACAGCGCGCCCTCTGGAATGAAGTGCTGAGCGAAACCGCGCTCGGTCTGGGTGAAGGCGCGCCCTTGCCGGTCATGCAGCGTGGGCGACGGGATCTCAACCGGCACACGCGAATCGTTCTTCACGCGGTAGGTGACAAAGACGAATTTGCCGTCGGTCGTCAAGGCGTCGCCGACGCCTTCGCGCTGCGGCAGGATTTTCTTCCCGAGCGCGTCGACCGATTCGATCGCCCAGGTCGTGTCTCCCTTGAGATCCGCCGCCGCATCGCCGGCCGCAGCGTCGACCACCAGCACCGCGCTGTCGCGATGCGTGACCTCCTCCGAGGAGCCCGACTCGACATATCCGGGACCTAAGCGCTCGCGCTTGAAGACGACCTTGATCTCGCGCGGCACGTAGGTAACCTCGGCGACGTACGCGCGGTCCGTTTCGCACAAGGCGTCCAGCTTCGCCTGAACCGTGACCCCGTCCTTGCGTTTAAGCGTGACGACCCCGTTTTCCTCTTTAACGAACGAGGCCTCGATGGCGCTGCCCCCTGTCTTGCTCGTCCACGCGCGCACCTCGTTGTCCGCGCCGGCCACGCAGGCCAACAGCAGCCCCACTGCACAAATCATACGGGTCATGATCGCTCTCCGGTTATGTTTGGGGTCAGTGTAGCAGATTGCGTTTTCAGCAACCAAGCCTTTTCCCGGCCCCGTCAGAACGAGAGCAGCATCTGCCAGATGAACATCGCGCCGCCCGTGTCGGCCGTCCGCCAGACCCGCTCGGCCAGCTCTTCGCTGCCTTGGATCGGCCCCGCCAATTCCGACTTGCGCTCCTCCCAGGAGACGCACTCTCCCGGAGAACGCCCGCTCTTGACGGCAAAACCTTTCACCCCCGCAATCGTGTCCGGCGCGACGCGCAACGGCTCGGGCGCGGCATCCGGATGCTCATAGACTCCGTATTCGCGGGCGGCCTCGACCAGCGCCTGCATGTTTTCAGGACGCGTGTCGTTCTGCATGATGGCGCTCGCGTCCAGGATGTAGCCGCCCTCCCGGCCCACCGTTTCGATCAGCGTGCGCACGTCCTGGCGCACCTGTTCCGGTGTGCCGATCGCGAGCGTGACATTGTTCAGGCCGCCGCTCAGCGCAAACTTGTCATGCAGCGTGCGGTGGGTCAGCAGCGGATCGCCGCGGTCGATGTGATAAACGATGCTGCGGTCCGGCAGGTCACGAAAGGCGTCAAGGTGCGCATTCCAATTGCCCTCGGCATAGAACAGCGTCTGGTGCCCGCCGCGCCACAGCTCCTCGATGATCGGCCGCACCGTCGGCCAGTAGACGTTCGTGAACTGGTCGGGCCGCACGAGCGGCACGCAGCCGCGGTGCATCCAGTAGCCGATCGGCAGTTGCGACGCGGGGTCGGCCGTCGCCGCCGCCACCCCGTGCAGATGCGGCATCAGCGCCTCGCACGCCCGCATCACCTTTTCGGGCCGCTCGAAGAGGTCCATGGTCAGCCCGATATAGCCGCGCAACTTGTCGCCGAGGATATCCAGCGGCGCCTTGAAGATGCCGGCGAGCGCGCCCGGCATGCCGCATTCGCCGCGCAGGCGGGCGCAGTGCGGCCCGAAGGCTTGGAAATACTGCGTCATCGCGACGGCGGCGGAGACCAGCGCGACGTTGTGCCTGAAAGTCACGGGCTCGCCCGCCGCCGCGATCACGCGCGACGCGCGCGGCAGCCACACCTCGTACAGGAAGGCCGTCGGGTCGTCGATCAGCCGGTCGTACTCGTCCTCGCGCATGAACGCCGCCTCTTCCGGCGGCTCCCGGTATTGGAAGCCGCAATCCGGCGGCACGTCCACCCCCGGCACGCCGTAGTACCGCACGCCGGCCGCGTCGGTGATGCCGGTCCAGACATACACCATGCTGGCGGGCACCGCGTCCCAGTCGTAATCCTTGCAGCAGCGCACCATCGCCTCGAAGGCGTCAGGATAGTGCTGCGTCAGTTGCTGGCAGGTGTAGCCCGCGTGCCGGCCCGTGAACTCCGCCGCGAACGGCCGTACCGGCACCCGGTCCGGCTTGAGATTGTTGAGCGCGGTCACATACCGCCGCAACCGCGCCTGATACAGCGCCTCCATATCCTGGCCCATGTGTTTCTCCTTCCAGCGTTGAACGTTCAAAGTTGGGCGTTGAGCGTTGGGCGTTCATCTCCTCTACGCCTTCAGCCCGTCCAGCCGTCCGTCCAGCCGCTCCGCATCCTTGAGCGTCTCGTCCCAGGTCACACGCGAGCCGGTGTAGGCGGCCTTGCGGCCCATGATCGTGATCAGGTTGCTCTGCACGCTGGGCGCCACGGTCAGGTTCGCACAATCACCGCTCGTCACCGACTGATGGAAGGCCGCCACGTTGGCGGCCGCGCCCTCGACGTAGATCTGTTTGGTGGCCCCGCCGCGGTAGAAGGTCTCGCCGCGGATCAGCACGTTGCCGCCGTAGCTCGTCTCCAGCACACCCTTCGCTCCGAACATGCGGCAGAGGATGCCTTCGGCCGTGCCGTGGCCTTCGAATTGCCGTGAGCTGAAGGTCATCGCCACGTTCTCGGGATACTGGTAGATGACCGAGAACGTATCCCAGTTATTCCCCACGTCTAGGCGCACCTTGCGCGCGCCGGTGCCGCACGCATGCAACGGCGGCCGGACGTGGATCCAGCTCATCACATCGAGCGCGTGAATGTTTTGCTCGGTGATGATATCGCCGGATAGCGCCTGGTCAAAGACCCAGTTGCGCACGCGCCCTTCCGGACCCCCGTCCGGCGGGTGGATGTTCAGCCGTCCGCAGTGGTAGCTCGCCTCGCCGAACGCGAACGCGCCGAGCGCACCGCCGTGCACGAGGCGGAGCGCTTCCTGATAAAACGGATTGACGCGTGTCTGGAAGTCGACCAGGAAACAGCGCTTCTTCGCTGTGGCGCGTCGGCCGCTCGCCTCGATGGAAAGGCAACCCGGCACATCCACCGCCACGGGCTTGGCCACATAGACGTGGCAGCCCGCGTCGACCGCCGCCGCAGCCTGCTCAGGATGGAAGAAGGGCGGCGACGTCACGACCAGCGCGTCGGGCTTCGTGTCCAGCACGCGCTTGTAGCCGCTCAACCCAGCGAAGCGGTGCCCGGCGGGCACGCCGAACTTCTCCCCCAGCACGTCGGCTCGGTCCTGAAAATAGTCGGCCGCCGCGGCGATCTCGTAGCCGCCGTGCTGCCGAAACAGGTTCGCCATAAATGATCCGCGGCCGCCGCACCCCACGATGCCGATCTTGATCGTCGGGCCGTTGAACGCGGCTGTCTGCTGGCCGAGCGCGGAGTTGTCGACCAGCGCCAGCCCTGCCGCTGCCCCCGCGCCCGCCAAAAACGTGCGCCGCGACAGCGCGCGCCCAAACGCCTCGAACCTCTGTTTCATGTGTCGTCCTTTCATCGTCTTGCCTGTCGCCTCATCGGACGGGCGCGGCTGCCAATCCATTCACACGCGCCAGGGTTCACGCATCGCGCGCGAACGCAGCGTGTTCGCCTCGTCGTCGTTGACGAACGTTTCGTTGACGGGATCCCATTTCACGTTCCTCTTGAGATCCAGGCAGATGTCCATCGCCAGATTCGTTGTCATGGTGCGGTGCGCGACACCCGCATCTGTGATCGTCGGCTTGCGGCTTTTGACGCTCTGCAGGAAATCGCGGAAGTGGTTATTCGGCCGGCCGGTCCGCTCCCTGTATGCTTTGATGACAGTCACGAAGTTGTCCAGCAGCGTGGGCGACGACACCTCCGGGCGCTCGTAGCCGTCCGCGCAGGCGATCCATCCTTCCTCGCCCTCATAGCGCACGCCGCAGGAGCCGCGCCACCCCTCTAACTGCGCGACCAGCTTCACCCCGTTCGCGAAGCGAACCGTCATACCGTCTTTCATAAGATCCGCAGGATACTCATACTCGACGGCCGAGGTGCCCGCCAGGCCCAAGTCGAGCTGGCACTGCAGAATCGTGTGCGACCCCCACGCCGCTATGCTGCCCGCGAAATCGTACTGCGTGTACCAGCCCGGCGCGGGCCAAGCCTTCACGAACGCCGCGTTGTATGGCCGCACGGGGCTTTGGCCCAGCCACAGATCCCAGTCCAGCTCCTCCTTGGGCGGCAGCGGCTCGGCGGGAAGCACCGCGTTCATGCGGGGCCATTTCGTCAAGTAGCCCAGATGCGCCCGGACGGTGTGGACCTTACCCAGGCGCCCCTGCCGCAGCGCCTCGCCCATGAATACGAAATTCGACTCGCTGGCCCGTTGGGCACCGGTCTGGAAAACCCGTTCGTATTGGCTTTGGGCTTTGACCAGCGCCTGCCCTTCGGCGATGGTCAGCGTTCCCGGCTTTTCGCTGTATACGTCTTTTCCGGCCCGCATGCAGAAGATCGAGGCGACCGCGTGCCAGCGGTCTCCGATCGCGATCAGCACCGCGTCCAGCTCCTGCTTTTTCTGCAAGAGATCTCGGAAGTCGCGGAAGGTTGCGCAGTCCCTGTTCCCGTATTTCTCGTCGACGACCGCTTTGCCCAGATCGCGCCGCTCCCGCCGCACGTCGCACACGGCGACGATCTGTACGTCGGCCTCTCCCACCAGCCACTTCAAGTCGTGATGCCCCCGCCCGCCCACGCCGATCGCGCCCATCACGAGCCGGTTGCTCGGCGCCACCGCTCCGTCGCGGCCCAGGGCCGATGCCGGCACGACGTACGGAAACGCGCATGCCGCGCCCGCCGTTGTCAACGCACCTCTAAGAAATCCACGCCGACTCGCCGTCCCCTGCCCACTAGCACGCTTCATAATCGTTCCTTTCTGATAGTAGCACTGTATCGCTTTTGTCCCGACAGTTCTTGTAGAATCGAACCGGATGCTTGTACAATAGCCGCATGACTCCGCTACAGTTCCAGAGGCAGTTTCTCGCCCGGATCGGCGATATCGCCCCCTTCCGCCACCTGATGGACCTCGTCCCCGACGTGGCTTTTTTCATGAAAGACCATGCCGGCCGCTTCGTCATGCACAACCGGCGCTCGTGCGAGTTCTTCCGGAAGAACCATGAGCGCGAGATCCTCGGGAAAACCGATTACGACTTCTTTTCAAAGGAGCATGCCGCACTCTATGTGCAGGGGGACCAAGAGGTCATGACCAGCGGCCGCCCCATCATCAACGCCCTTGCGCCTGCGCCGGAGACCTCCGACCAGATGATCGTCTACAGCAAGGTGCCCGTTTACGACAAACACAGACGCGTGATCGGCGTGGCCGGCATCCACCGCGTGGTCGACGGCCTGCGCGACACGCCTCACTGGTACGGTCGGTTCTCTGATGTTCTCAAACACATTCACCGGCACTTCGACGAGGAGCTAGATCTCGCCCTGCTCGCCGTCAGGGCGGGCGTCTCGCAAAGCCAGCTCGAACGCCGTTTCCGCCAGTTGCTCGGCACCTCGCCGGGCGAGTACATCCTGCGCGTACGCGTCAATGCCAGCCGCGAACTGCTTGAAAACACCGACCGCACCGTAGCCGACATCGCGCAGGCCGTCGGGTTTTACGACAACAGCCACTTCACCCGCAGCTTCCGCCGCCGGATGTCCTGCTCGCCCAAACAATACCGCGACCAGCACAGGCAGATCCGCAGCGGCCACCCCAAAGGAGGAGTTAGGAGTTAGCGATAGGAGGTGTGCCAATATCTTGCGTTTCTGGTGAAAAGGGGGGGGGCAGATGAGTCGGGCGTCAACCGCTTACCCCCTGCGCCTTTTTTCATTCGCCATAGGCCGGCGGATTGCGCTACGCTGTTGGTCTGACCGAGACATGACTGATGGATACGTATAAATACCTGTTCGGGCCCGTTCCCTCTCGCCGTTACGGCCGTTCGCTCGGCGTGGATCTCGCCGTGCCGAAAACCTGCACCCTCGACTGCCGTTTTTGCCAACTCGGCGCCACGCCGCACGCTACGCTCACGCGCGTCGACACGCCGCCGATGGACGCGATCCTCGCGGAGCTGAGGCGCTGGCTGGCGCAAGCAGGGAGAAGGGAAGAGGGAGAAAGGAGAAAGGAAGAAGCAGAGGGGCTCGATTTCATCACGGCGTCGGGGTCGGGTGAGCCTACGCTGCACCTGCGCTTCGGCGACCTCTTCCGCTTCGTGCGCGCGGAGACGCCCTGCCGTTCGCTGCTGCTCAGCAACGGCTCGCTTTTCTATCTGCCCGAGGTTCGCCGCGACGCCGCGCTGGCGGATGTCGTCAAGCTCTCGCTGCACGCCTGGGACCAAGCCTCGTTCGAACGCGTGTCGCGTCCGCACCCCTCGCTCCGCTTCGACGCAATCCTCGACGGATACCGCGCCTTCCGCCAGAGCTACACCGGCCGCCTCGATCTTGAGGTTTTCATCATCCCTGGCCTCAACGACCGCGACGACCAGGTCCGGCGCATTGCCGAGCTGGCGCGCGGTTTCGCGCCGGACGCCATCACGCTCAACACTGCCGTCCGACCGCCGGCCGACAGTGAGGTCACCGCCTGCCCGCCCGAACGCCTGCATGCGCTCAACGCGCTCTTCGGCACCGCCGCGCGCGAGAGCGGCACCGAACCCCCGCATGCGTCGGGCGAGCTGAGCGAGGAAGCGCTGATCGCCTTGGTCGGGCGCCATCCGATGGCGCTCGGCGTTCTCGCGGCGACCTTCGGGCGCAGCGACGACGACCTGCGCGCCTTCATTGAACCCCTCGCTCGCCAAGGCCGCCTGCGCCTCTTCGAGTCGCAAGGCACGCTCTTTGCCGGAGGATGCGGCATGTGAACACCTTGCCCTCTGTCACAATCCGGACACCTTCCTCCGCCATAATCCACTTATCATGACAAGTGGATCTGGCGGATGATGTGTCATTCACGAAAGGCCTGCCGACGATGACCGCGACCTGCTTGAAACGATACCTGATTGACTCGTCGCCCCTGCGTTCCGCCGCTTTCGCGTTGCTCGCCGGCGCGGCGCTGAACGGCTTCACCGCCGACGCCCTCTCGATCGGCAACAGCCGGATCCGCGTCTCCTTGCAGCGCGACGGCCACCTGACACTGGCCGAGCCCGGCGCCGGGCAGCCCTTCGCAACCGTATCATGGCCCTTGGAAGACGAGGCGCGGCCCGTCGTCGCGCCCTTTCGCGACGCCCGGCTCGGCACCGGCCAGCGGCTGACAGTCACGCGCGCAGACGGCCGGCAGGATGCCGTCTTCGTGCTGGCCGAACAGCCGTTCGCGTTCTTCCAGTCAACGCTCAAAAACAGTGGCGCATCGCTCGCCGTCACCAACCGCGTGCCTTATCCCGCGCTGGCGCTCAACCTCGGCGTGCCCGCCGCCGACCTCACCACGCTGGGCAGCGGCGGCTTGCTGAAGCCCGACAAGAATCCCGGCAGCTACATGTGGTCGGCCGTCGCCGATCCCGCCACGCGGCGCGGCGTGGTCGCCGGATGGATCTCCACCGACCGCGGCAGCGGCATTGTGCGGATGGAGCGCGGCGGCGGCGGCGTCCGCCTGCTGCCCCATCTGGATTACGGCCGCCTGCCGCTCGCGCCCGGCCAGGAAGAGCCGCTTGAATTATTTGTGGCCGGTGTTTTTGGCGACGCGCGCCTGGGCCTGGAGGCCTACGCCGACCTCATCGCCGCGCGCTATGCCATCCGCCTGCCCCCGATGCCGACCGTGCATTGCACCTGGTACGTGGACGGCGCGTCGCGCGAGTCGGTGCTCTCCAACCGCACCGACTTTGCAGCGAAGGCGCTCAAGCCGTTCGGTCTGGGCGTGATGCAGATCGACGACGGCTGGCAGCTCGGCCATTCCACCAACGGCCCCAAGAAAGTTTTCATCGGCCACAACCCCGACGGGCCTTACCCCTCCGGCATGAAGGCCATGGCCGACACGATCCGCCGAGCCGGCTTCACCCCGGGCCTCTGGCTGATCCCGTTCGCCGGCTCAAGCGATGATCCCTGGTTCGCCGACAAGCGCGACTGGTTCGCCAAGAAGCCCGACGGACGCCCCTTTGACACGCGCTGGGGCGGCACCTGTTTCGATCTCACGCGTCCCGACACGCAAGCCTACCTCAAGGAGGTGATCCGCACGCTCACGCATGCGTGGGGCTACCGCTATCTCAAAATGGACGGCCTCTACACCGGCGCGTCGATCAACCTCAATTACATCTGCGACACCTTCCGCGAAGACGAGATCGGCCAGGCCGTGCTGGCGGACCCCGCCGTGACACAGATCGAGATGATGCGCAACAGCCTCAATCTCGTGCGCACGACCGCCGGCCCGGAGGTTTTCCTGCTCGGTTGCTGCACGCCGCAGAACATGCGCAGCGCCGGCGCGGCGTATGGCCTCGTCCACGCCATGCGCATCGGCCCCGACAACGGCGCCAACTGGTCCTCGCTGCTGCGCGGCCCTGAATTTGGCGCGTGGAATTACTTCCTGCACGGACGCGTGTGGTACAACGACCCCGACCCGCTCTACGCACGCCCCTCGCTGCCGCTTGAGCAGGCGCGGGCCATCTGCTCCTGGGTCGCCCTCAGCGGCCAGATGAACAGCAGCAGCGAGGAATACGCCAACCTGCCGCCCGAGCGGCTCGACCTGCTGAAGCGCACCATGCCCTCGATCACCGCCGACACCAACATCGTGTCGCGTCCGGTGGATCTTTTCGAGAACCGCGTGCCCGGCATCTGGCTCGCCGCAGGCCGCGCGACCGACCGTCTCCCGCGCCGCCGCGTGGCCGGCCTCTTCAATTGGGAGAACACGGCGAAACGCATCGACGTGTCCCTCGCCGCGCTGGACCTGGCCGACGCGGGCGCGTGCATCGCGTTCGACCTCTGGAGCAACGCGCTGACCCCGCCGTTCCAAGGCCGCCTCAGTCACACGCTCCGGCCGCAATCCTGCGCCGTGCTGGCCGTTCGTCCGGTGCTCGACCGCCCGCAGCTCATCGCCACCTCGCGCCACATCACGCAGGGGCTGATCGACGTCACCGCCGAACGCTGGGAGGCCGCCACGCGCACCCTCTCGGGCGTCAGCGAGACAGTCGCCGGCGACCGCTATGAATTGCGCATCCTCACCTACACGGGCGACACCGATACGCCGGGACGTCCCGCGCGCGGCTACGCGGTGGAGTCGGCCGGCATCACCGGCGCCAACGGCTACGAGCTGACCGTCGCGCCCGGCGACGGACTCGCGGCGCGCCCGGATGACGCCTACGCAAACGCCAACACGCCCGACGCCCCGATCACGACGCTGCACGAGCCTGCGGTGGAAGAGGGGCTGGTGCGCGTCGCCTTCACCAGCGGCAGCGGCGGCCCGGTCGCGTGGCGCGTCACCTTCTCCGACCGCCCCGCGCCGCCGCTGCTCCCTGCCGTCCGCGAGCTGAAGGCCGCGATGCCCGACCGTTTCGGCCCGGTCGTGCTCACGTGGCGCGGCAACACGCGCGCCTGCGAGATCCGCCGCGACGGCAAGGTCATCGCCGCCGCCGCGACCGGCGGCCTCTGGCACGACGCCGCCGTCTCGTCCGCTCAGACCTATCGCTACGAGCTTGTGCCGTACACCTTGAGCGGCGCGCGCGGCGAGCCGCAGTCGGTGGCTTTCACCACGCCCGTGATTCCGCGGCTCGGCGAGCCGCCGCCCCGGCCGGAGGTGCCGCTCGACGCGCTCACGCCGCTTGCCGTGAAGGTCGGGTGGGGCGCCTATAAGCGCGGCACCGCGCTCAACGGCCCGCTGCGCCTCGGCGCCGCCACCTATGCCTCGGGCATCTGCATCCATGCCGACGGCCACGCCGTCTTCACGCGCGACCCCTCCTGGAAACGCTTTGTGGCGGTGGTCGGCATCGACGAAAGCCAGCGGCCGCAACAGCAGTCGAGCCTCCTTTTCAGCGTGGCGGTCGAGGCGGCGGACGGACGGCGCGTGCTGGACGTTTCGCCGGTCATCCGTTTCGGCCAGCGCGAGCGCTGGCATTTCGACGTGGCGCTGCCGCCCGATGCCGAACGCGTGGTCCTGCTGACGGAGTCCGCCGGCGACGGCATCAAGAGCGACCACGGCAACTGGTGCGATGCCGGTTTCATCCGCTGAGGGGTATTCGCGCTCTTGTTTGGATGGCACGAACTCTGTATACTTAGGGCGCATGACTCTTCAACAGACAGCCAAAGCCCGTGTGGTCGCGATCGTCGGACGCCCCAACGTCGGCAAATCGGCGGTATTCAATCGCATCGCGGGCCGCCGGATCGCGATCGTGCACGATGAGAGCGGCGTAACCCGCGACCGACTGGTGCGCGAGGTGGACTGGGAGGAGCAGCGCTTCCAACTGGTGGACACCGGCGGCGTGGTCATGCTTGATGCCGAAGGGCGCAAGAGCACCATCGAGACCGGCATTCGCTCGCAGGTGGATGCCGCGCTCAGCGACGCCGCCGTGGCCATCCTGGTGGTGGACGTGCAGCAGGGCGTGCATCCGCTGGACGAAGAGGTCGCCAGGGTCATCCGCAAGAGCGGCGTGCCGTGCGTGGTGGCGGTCAACAAATGTGACCAGCCGCAGCACGAGGCCGGCGCGGCCGAATTCTCGCGCCTCGGCTTTGCCTTCTTCCCTGTGGCCGCGCAGCACAACCGCGGCATGGGCGATCTGATGGAGGCCGTTCTGCCCCACCTGCCGGAAGCTGCGAACGAGACGGCCGTCAAACCGCTGCGCGTCGCGATCGTCGGGCGCCCCAATGCCGGCAAGTCGTCGTATATCAACCGCCTGCTGCGCGCGGAGCGCGTGATCGTCTCCGACGTCGCCGGCACCACGCGCGATTCGATCGACGTCCCCTTCACGATCGGCAGCGGCGACCAGGCGCGCCACTACATTCTGGTCGACACAGCCGGCATGCGCAACCGGCACAGTGTCGATAACGCGGTGGAGCGCTTCAGCTTGTTCCGCGCCGAGGAGAGCGTCAAAGATGCCGACGTCGTGGTGCTGGTGCTGGACCCGGAACTGGGGCCCACCGTCCAGGACAAGCACATCGCGGCCCTGATCCAGAAGAATAAAAAGGGCTGCGTGCTGCTGATGAACAAGTGGGATCGTGCCGAGGAGAAGGGCATGACGCAGACCAAGACCGAGCCGGTGCTGCGCCAGATCATGCCGTTCATGAACTACGTGCCGCTGGTTTTCATCTCGGCCAAGACCGGCTACAACGTGCGCCGCAGCATTGAGGTCATCGACGCGGTGGCCGCCCAGACGCGGGTCAAGCTGCCGACCGGCATGCTGAACCGCACGCTGGTCGAAGCGACGCGCCGGGTGGTCGCCCCATCGCGCGGCGGCAAGCGCCTGCGCGTTTACTACGCGGTTCAGCTCGGCGTGGCGCCCATTACGATCCGCATGTTCGTGAACGATCCCAAGGTCGCGACCAAACCCTACACCGATTTCATGACGCGCTCGCTGCGCGAGCGTTTCGGCCTCGAAGGCGCACCGGTCGAAATCCTCTACCGCGCGCGTTCGCGTCCCGAACCCGGCACGCACAGCGCCGCAAAAAAAACGGCCGCTGCCAAGGTTGAGGACGCCGAGGGGGAAGAGGACTTTCCCGGCGAGCTGTGCGATTGACCACAACCCGCAACGTTCAACGCTCCATGTTCAACTCGCAAGTTCTGGCAAGAGTCGTGATGTTCTTGCAACACACGGGATGCCCCTGTTTCCCGCGTTGATTTATGTATCGGAAAATCTCCATTCAGTGGTGGCGTTTCTGGATGGCCGGCGAGGGCCTCTCGGTCAAGACCGGCCGCGCGTTGTCGCTCTGCGCACTGACCGGTCTCGCGGCCGGCCTGGCGGCCGCCGGCTTCTACTGGCTGCTGGAGAGCGCGCGCCATTACCTGATGGAAGGGCTGGCGCACTACGCGCCGCCGCTCGCGGCCGGCGAGACCGCCCTCTACCCGGTTGTACACCACGCCGAGCGGTTGCGCTGGGCGCTGCTGGCGCTGCCCGCACTGGGCGCGGCGGCCGGCGCGTTGCTGGTCAAGCTCTTCGCGCCGACCGCCGGCGGACACGGGACCGACGCCGCGATCCACGCCTACCATCGCGATGAGGGTCGGATCCCGTTTGCCGTCATTCCTGTCAAGGCGGTCGCCTCGGCGCTGGTGATCGGCTCGGGCGGCTCCGCCGGCTGCGAGGGACCGGTCACCCAGATCGGCGCAGGCTGCGGTTCGGCCCTGGCCGGCCTGCTCAAGCTCGACGCTGCGGAGCGCCGCATCCTGATGGCGGCCGGCCTGGCCGCAGGCGTGGGGGCGCTCTTCCGCGCACCGCTGGCGGGCGCGATTTTCGCGGCGGAAATTTTCTACAGCGGTCTGGACATCGAGTATGAAATCATGATGCCCTCGCTGGTGGCGTCGACAGTCGCCTATACCGTCTTCGCGCTCTTTTTCGGCTGGCAGCCGCTCTTCATCATGCCCGAGTACACCTTCGAGGATCCGCTCAAGCTGTTGCCCTATCTCTGGCTCGCGCTGGTCGTCGCCCTCGGCGCGAAGTTCTACATTCTGGTCTTCCGTCAGGTCGAGGCGGCAAGCCGCGCCTGGCAGGTTCCGGCGTGGGTCAAGCCCGGGATCGGTGGCCTGCTGACCGGTCTGATCGGCATTTTCCTGCCCCAGATTCTGGGCTCCGGCTACGGGATCGTCCAGCAGGCGCTCGCCGTCAACAGCCCGCTTGCGGAGCGCTTCGGCGGGCTCTCGCTCAGCATGCTGCTCCTGATCTTTCTCGGCAAGGTCTTTGCCACCGCCTTCACGGTCGCCAGCGGCGGCAGCGGCGGCGTGTTCGGTCCCGCACTGGTCTCGGGCGCGGCGCTCGGGGCCGCCACGGGCGTCGCCCTGACGCGCCTCTTCCCGGGGCTCGACCTCAATCCCGGCGCCTTCGCGCTGGTCGGCATGGCTGGCTTTCTGGCCGCCTCGGTGCGCGTGCCGATCGCGGCGATCATCATGGTCAGCGAGATCACCGGCAACCACAGCCTGCTGCTGCCCAGCATGTGGGTGTGCGGCGTGGCCTACTGGCTCGGCAACGGCTGGACCATCTACCGCAGCCAGGTGCGAACCCGCGACTGCTCCCCCGCGCACATGCGCTGATGGTTATCGGTTGGGGGGGGAGGTGTGTGCGAGGAGAATCGGAAGGCGCGGGATCATGGACCCTGTTGGTGTACCGGCTTTAGCCGGCGGGTACGGGCCAAGCCGACTGAAGTCGGTACACCAGCCTGTGCCGCCCCGTTTCCGCCATTTCTCGCGTTCGTCTGCCGCACCCCTGCCGCCAAACCGATTACGCGCTGACGCGCAGGGCTGACGCATCTAATTTCTGCGGAAATCTGCGTAATCTGTGGACAGAAACTTGAAGTTACCGGCAAGCTATCCGGCACCCGTGAAAAAGATGCGCAAGACTGGGGGCGCGGACGGCCCCGTCCGCGGGAA
>Ga0265294_10002920_pt1 | contig 22196 bp, 15 predicted proteins | sample MunlanPumphouse3_FD_192504 | JGI IMG/M metagenome (GOLD analysis project Ga0265294, IMG submission 192504) | Groundwater microbial communities from a municipal landfill in Southern Ontario, Canada - Pumphouse #3 | ecosystem: Environmental > Aquatic > Deep subsurface > Groundwater | place... | reverse complement strand
TCTCCTGGTTAGCATACGCTAACTAAGACAATTATACATTATTTACAATTTTTGTCAATTAATATTGTAAGTGAAATTGCTTTCAACATTATAAAAAATATCTATATTTTGTCTTTCTTGTTTTATATTTTGTTTTTTGTTATAATTAATTTGTGGGGTGTTAATAATGAAATTATATGAATCAGCAGAAAATTATCTTGAAAGAATTTTAATGTTAAAAGAAAAAAACGAAAAAGTTCGATCAATAGATATAGCTTTAGACATGAATTTTACAAAAGCCTCCATATCAAGAGCTATGAAAAATTTAAAACAAAATGAATTTATTGTCATTGATAAAGAAGGATACATTGATTTAACAAATAAAGGTTTACTAATTGCAAAAAATATGTTAGAACGTCATCGCCTATTAACTACCTTTTTAATTAAATTAGGTGTTCCAAGTAATATTGCTGCAGATGACGCTTGTAAAATTGAACATGATTTAAGCGAAGACTCTTTTAAAGCAATTAAAAATCATTTTAAAAATATAAAAGCAAAGTAATTAAACTTTGCTTTTTTATTTTATTCTAATTCAAATGCTCCAGTATATAATTGATAATAAATACCTTGTTTTTCAATAAGTTTATCATGACTTCCTCTTTCAACAATTCTTCCTTGATCAAGAACCATAATTACATCTGAATTCATAATTGTAGAAAGCCTATGCGCAATAACAAACACAGTTCTTCCCTTCATAAGTTCATCAGTTCCTTTTTGAACTAATTTTTCAGTTCTAGTGTCAATGGAAGATGTTGCTTCATCGAGAATCATTACAGGAGCATTACTAACTGCAGCTCTTGCAATAGATAATAACTGCCTTTGTCCTTGAGATAAATTCCCGCCATCTCCAGTTAAAACAGTATTATATCCTTCAGGAAGTCTTCTAATAAATTCATCAGCATTAGCAAGTCTAGCTGCTTTATATACATCCTCATCAGTTGCATCTAATTTACCATAACGTATATTTTCCATAACAGTTCCAGTAAATAAACTTGTATCCTGCAAAACAATTCCTAACGAAGATCTTAATGAAGATTTTTTTATCGTATTAATATTTATTCCATCATAAGAAATTTTACCATCAGCAATATCATAAAATCTATTTATCAGATTAGTAATTGTTGTTTTCCCTGCTCCAGTAGCACCAACAAAAGCCAATTTTTGTCCTGGCTCAGCATAAATACTTACATCATGCAAAATCATCTCACTTGTTGGGTAAGCAAAATCAACATCATAAAATCTTATATCACCTTTTAACAAACGGTATTCAACATCCCCATTTTCGCTTGAATACTTCCAAGCCCAGATATCAGTTATATGATCCGCTTCGCTTATAATTCCGTTACTATCTACATTTGCATTAACTAATGTAACAAATCCATCATCAATTTCTTCTGCTTGATCTAATAATTCAAAAATACGTTCCGCACCAGCAAGAGCCATAACAATGCTATTTAATTGCTGTGCCATTTGACTTATTGGATTAGTAAAACTTCTTGATAATTGTAAAAATGATACTAATTTCCCCACACTCATATATAATAAATGCTCTGCGTTATCTTTAAATGTTAACGCTAGTATTGCTCCTATAATAGCAATGGCTGAAAACTGCAACAATCCAATATTGTGCATTACTGGCATCATAGTATTCGCATGTTTATTCGCATTTGCAGCATTTTCCCTTAAATTTTCACTAAGTATTTCAAACTCATTTTTAGCTGTTTCTTCATGATTAAAAACCTTTATAACTTTTTGTCCGTGAATCATTTCTTCAATATAGCCATTTAATTTACCCAATGCTCTTTGTTGGTTTACAAAATACTTTCCACTTTTCTTTGCAATAAATTTAGATGCAAATATCATAAATATAACAAATAAAACTACAATTAAAGTTAATAATAAATTGTTAACAAGCATTGATACAAACACCATCAACAATGTAATAGAAAATCTAAATATTTGTGGAAGACTTTGAGAAATCATTTGTCGCAAAGTTTCAGTATCATTTGTATACCTACTCATGATATCTCCATGAGAAGTAGTATCAAAATAATTAATTGGTAATGATTGCATCTTTACAAACATTTCATCTCTTAATTTCTTTAAAGTTCCTTGAGAAACTTTAACCATAATAATATTAAAGATATATGTGGAAATAATTCCACCAATATATATACTCATCATAATTAAAATTACTGTAATTAATCCAGTATATACTGGTTCTACTGTTCCAATTAAAGGTCTGATATAATCATCTACTAAAACTTCTAAAAACAAAGCATTAATTGTAGTTGTTGCTGCAACAATAATAATTAAAACACACACAAGTAATAATGACCATTTATAATCTTTAAATATATATCCAAGTAATTTTCTTAATGTTTTTATTGGATTCTTTGCACCTTTTTTCTTATCAATTATTCTGTGTTGCCCTCTATTCATTAAGCCCACCACCCTTCAATTGTGAAAGATAAACATCTTTGTATATTTCATTAGTTTTCAATAAATTTTCAGGTGTATCAAAAGCATTAATTTGGCCTTCATCCATAACTATTACTTTATCAGCATTACTGATTGATGAAATTCTTTGAGCAATAATTAATTTAGTTGTTGCTGGTATTTCTTCGTACATCGCTTTTCTAATTAAAGAATCAGTCTTAGTGTCTACTGCACTAGTAGAATCATCCAAAATTAAAATTTTAGGTTTTTTTAACAAAGCTCTTGCAATACACAATCTTTGTTTTTGTCCTCCAGATACATTAGAACCACCTTGTTCTAAATAAGTATCATACTTAAGAGGCATTTTTTGAATAAAGTTATCTGCTTGAGCCAATTTAGAAGCATGAATAATTTCTTCATCAGTAGCGTCAGGATTACCCCAAAGAAGATTTTCTTTAATAGTACCACTAAATAATACATTTTTTTGGAGTACCATTCCTACACTTTCTCTAAGTGTTTCAATATCATAATCTTTTACATCAATTCCTCCAACTTTAACAACTCCAATAGTAGCGTCATATAATCTAGGAATTAATTGAACTAAAGTAGATTTTGAACTACCTGTTCCTCCGATTATTCCAATAGTTTCACCAGACTTAATTTTAATGTTTGCATTTTTTAAACACGATGAAGAAGAGTTTTTTGAATAACTAAATGATACATTATCAAATTCAATATCACCGTTTACAACTTCATAAATAGGTTCTTCAGAATTGTGTAAATCTTTTTCTTCAACTAATAATTCAACAATTCTTTTTTGAGATGCTCTTGATATAATACTAATAACAAAAACCATTGATAGCATATTCAAACTCATAAGTATTTGCATTGAATAATTCAATAAAGCTGTTAAATCTCCTACTTCCATTCCCCCCGGAACTGCACCAACCTCTATAATCAATTTAGCTCCAAACCAAGATATTAAAAGTGTAATTGCATAAACAAACCCAAGTAACATTGGTGTATTTAAAGCTAATATTTTTTCAATTACTGAAAACTCATTCTTAATCTCTTCAGTTGATTCAGTAAACTTTTCAATCTCGTGCTCTTCTCTAACATAAGACTTTACCGTTCTTATTCCTCTAACATTCTCTTGAACTATATTATTCATCTTATCTAATTTTTTAAAAACCTTTACAAATAAAGGATTCACAAATTTAATTATTAAAAACAACCCCAAAGCAAGCAAAGGAATAGCTGCCAAAAATATCAAAGATATTTTAGCATTAATAATAAAAGCCATAACTAAAGCCCCAGATAACATCAAAGGCGCTCTAATAGCAATTCTAATTGACATTTGATATGCCATTTCTACTCTAGTAACATCAGATGTCATTCTATTAACAATTGAAGATGATGAAAAATGATCAATGTTACTAAAAGAATAATCTTGTGTAGCAAAGAACATATCTTTTCTTAAATTTTTTCCAAAACCTGATGCAGCAAATGCTGCATATCTGCCGCTCAAATATCCAAACAATAAAGTTAGCATAGATAAAATAACTAGCAAACCTCCAAGCTTATATATTTCAGTTAGTGGCTCTTGGTTTTGAACAAGAGTAATAATTTTCCCAATAACCATAGGAATTATAACATCTAATATAACTTCTATAACAACAAAAAAAGAAGTTAAAAAAGCAGGCTTTCTATATTCTCTTACACTTTTCTTAAGTAATTTTTCTATCATAAATTTTGTTCCTTATCTTGAATATTTTTTTTAATTTTATCAACAACATAATAAAATTGCTCTATTTCTTCTTCTGTTAATCCTTGTACAATATTTTGCTCTAATTGATTTATTTCTTTTTTTGCTTCATCTTTAATCATCAATGCTAAATTGGTCAAAACAATCTTCTTAGTTCTTTTATCATAATCTACTTTTTCCCTTATTATTAAACCATTTTTTTCCATAGTATATATAATTTGAGATGTAGTAGATTTTTGCATATGAAACCTCTTTTCAATATCTTTTTGTAAAACATCCCGATCACTATTCTTATAAATAAAACAAATAATAAAATATTGCATCCCTGTAATACTTTTATTTTTTTGAAAAGTTGGAGTATTATCTAAAGTCTTTTTAATTAAATTCGCTAAATATCTTACTTCAAAACCAATTCTTCGCATATTTCCCTCCCGAAAATTGTTCGTATGCGAACATTATATCAAAAAGAAATACTCATTGCAAGAAAAAAAGCATCTAAATAGACGCTTTTAAATCAATTATTTTTTTATATAATAAAAAATGTAACAGCTTTAACCAATCCTAATACTAGCAGTAATTATATTAAATAAATTAATAAAAACTTATTAACATTTATAATAAAATTACTAAAGCACTTAAATAATAATATCATTCCCAAAAAACCCTGATTATTACAATAACTATTTCTATAGCATTATTCAAATACAATCTTTATATCATAGAAAGAAATCTATTTCCTTTTTCTTTTCTTAATAGAATTATTAACCATACCTATTACAATTATTCCACCAACACCAACTAAAAGATATATGTAATTAATTTTAATCCAATTAATTACATCATTTATAATTTTCATTCCTGTTGCTGTAATAGTAATTTTTTTTGTAATCGTTGAATTTGAAAAATTACTTCCAAAAGTAATTTCTATTTCATATTCGTCTGTAAAAACATTAATTTCTGGTTTTTCAATAGTTTTAACAATTACTCCTTCTTCAACATCGATTTCTAAATTTTCAATATTAAAAAGAGGAATTGTAAAATGTGAGTCGTCAATTTTTTTCATTCCTTTAATCGTAAAAACAACTTCTTTTACAACAGGAACAATAACAACATCCTCAGTGATAATACTTGTAGAAGAATAATACTTATTACCATCACTCCATCCAATAAACAACAAATTATCATCTATATTTAAATCTATTGAAAGGATATCTTCAATTGATTCATAATCAATTACAATATTTGCTCCTTCAGCATCTTTAACTATAATATTTGCCTTATCAAAAATAGGTTTAATATCAAGATTTTCTAAGACATTATCATATTCTTGATCCCATTCAATATATTTGTAGCCATCTTTTACAGGAAGAACAAAAGGCTCTAAAGATTTCTCCCCTTCTTTAACTTCATTAGTAAAATAAATTTTATCATTACCATCATAAAAATTAACAATATAATAATTACCAATACTATCCTTATCGAATCTTTTTGTAGCAAGCGGTATTGGCAAAATTTGTTCTTCGTCTAAAATATGTTCATCATCAATAACAGAAAGAAAATAAGTGTATTCTATATTAGATGGATCATTAGGATTAGTGATTGGATCATCCCAAGTAACATCAGTAAAATACCATTCACCAAAAATTTCAACATAATTCCAGGCGTGTTTTTCTCCAGCTTCTCCAGTTGCAACAATATTACCTATATTTATATAATTACACAATATCATAAAAGCTTTAGCGTATCCTTCACAAACTGGAGAATACTTGTTAAGTAAGGCACCAATAGAAGAATGAGCTAAATCTTCAGATTCTTCAGAATAATCATTATTTAAAACTAACCAATCATGAAAAAACTTAACTTTCTCATAATTATAAAGGTAATCTTTTGATTCTTCCACAAGCATTTCTACTTGTATTATATATTTATCAATATCGTCAGTTAATAAATCTTCATCTCCAATATATGTTTCAGAAATGGTTGGTATTAAAGTTAATTCTGTAATTGTTTTTTCACCTAAGAGATTTTCATTATACTTATAACTTGTTGTGTATCCCTCAGTTAACCAAAAAAACTCTAAATGATCTCTCACAAATGCTTGATATGCGATGCCAATTTGATCAAGATATTCATTCAAAGGACCTTCCTTTATTACAAAATGCGCTTCATAATGGTTATCCTTTATAAAAGCATAAAATTGATTATATAAATATTCCCCATAAGAATTTAAACTTATATCATTGTCATAATAAAAAGTAGTAGCTCCCTTTCCATTAATATATATTCTTTCAATTTTTTCACTATATTCAGCAGTTGAAAGTTCACTTATTATTTCAGCTTCTGTTAATGCATTAACATTAGAAATAAAGCCAAACAAAAACATAACTATGAAAAACATTAATATTGTTGAAAATTTAATTTTTTTCATTATACCCTCCACACTTTCCCTCCAGTTATTATAACTTATTTTATATCTTCATGCAATTTAAAATTCTTCATACGATTTTACTAGATATATGATAAACTTATAGGGAGGTATAGCTATGAGAATATTTATTGGAATTTCATTCAATAATAACGTTTTAAAATATTTAAAACAATCACAAGAATTATTGTTATTAAACTTAAAAGATAGTTTAAAAACTCCAATAAATAATTTTCATTTAACATTAGTATTTATTGGCGAATTAGATCTTCCTTCTCTTAACACTGTTATCTCAAAATTAAATAAAAAAACATATAATATTTCGAATTTTACAATACATCTATCTAATCCCAATACTTTTAAAAACACTAAAAACCATATTTTATATATGGATGTAACCGATAAAGAAAATAATTTAGCTCGATTAAGTAAAGCAATCAAAGATATATTAGATTTTAATCATATTTCTTATGATAAAAAACCTTTGAAGCCACACATTACTCTTGCAAAATTAACGAACGCAAGCGCTATAAATAACCCCCCTCTTCTTCCAACTTATAAACCACCTATTCTAATCGACTCTTTTACAATTTTTAGAAGTGATAGAATTAATGGTCTATTAACTTATACCCCCATTAAAAAAATTGAATTTAATAAGGAGAAATCAAATGACTAATTTTATTATTAGAAAAGCAAAAAAAGAAGATTCTCAAACTATTCTTAATTTAATAAACGGCATTGCAAAATATGAAAAAATGGAAAATGAAGTCGTGGCAACAAAAGAGAGCATTGAAAAATCAATTTTTGATTTAAATCAAGCCGAAGTATTAATTGCAGAAGAAAATAATGTTCCTATTGGTTTTGCTCTTTATTTTTACAACTATTCCACTTTCTTTGGAAAAGCAAATATATATTTAGAAGATATCTTCGTGTATGAAAAATACCGAAAAAGGGGATATGGTAAAAAGCTATTCTTTGAAGTTGTAAAAATAGCTAAAGAAAACAATGCTTCCAGAATTGATTGGTTATGCTTGAATTGGAATAAACCCGCAATTGATTTTTATTTAAAATTAGGCGCTAAACCAATGAAAAATTGGACATTATTCCGTTTAACAGAAAATGAAATAAATAACTTAACAAAACAATAAAAACCAGAATTTAATTTTTCTGGTTTTTATTATATAAATATTTATATTTCTGTTATAACAATATCTTCTGTTTTTACTAAGAGGGTTTTATATGTTTTATCCATTAAAATCGCACCAATTGGGGCAGTAATAATAATAGCTAAAACAGAAACCATTAGTATTAATTCTCCATTTTCTATACCCAAGGATAAAGGAATCGCACCAATTGCTGCTTGCACGGTAGCTTTGGGTAAATATGATACCGCTGTAAATAATTTTTCTTTATTATTAAGACTAGTATGAATCAAAGACAAATATACACCACTAATTCTAAAAATCATCGAAATAACAACCAATACAATTGTTAATAAACCCAAATCAAACAACACTCGAACATCAACTAAAGCACCAACTAGAACAAATAACATTATTTCAGCAATAACCCAAATCTTCTCAAACTTAATAACAAGCCTTTTAGATAATATTGGATAAAAATTATTTAAAGAAATTCCAAATGACATTACAGCTATTAAACCACTAATTGCTATTATTTTACCCAAAGTATTTTCAAGTGTTACAAATAAAAACCCCAGAGCAAAAATTATCAAAACCTTAACCGTATCTCTCATATGCAATTTCTTAAAAAATAGCGAAAGCAAAAATCCTACTAGAGCCCCTATTCCAATCCCAGTTACTATAGATACAGGAATATTGATAAGTGTAGAAAATGAAAAACTTTCACCTTGACCCAATTTTAAAAATGAATAAAATAATACAATAACAAATACATCATCCATAGATGCGCTAGCAAGTATCATTTGTGGGATTTTCTTATTCTGTCCATAACCCTTATCAATTAAACTAATCATCTTGGGCACAACAACAGCTGGAGAAACTGCAGCAACTATTGAACCCATAATTAATGCAGTTACATAACTAATATCAAAGAACAAAGGTGCTAAAAAAGTAATTACAATAACTTCAATTGTTGCAGGCAAAAACGATAACAAAATTGCTGGTTTTCCAACTTTTTTTAAATCTTTTATATTAAGAGAAAGCCCTGCCCTAATTAATATTACAATTAATGCAATTTGCCTTAATTCAGTAGAAATATTTAAAACATTATTATCAATCAAATTTAATAAATATGGTCCCATTAATATTCCTGTTAATAACATTCCCAATATAGAAGGTAATTTTAATAAATTAAAAATTTTACCTAACAATAAACTTATAATAATAATTAATGATATGCTCAATAACATTTTTCCCTTCTAAATAAAAAATCCACAACAAAAAAGTTGTAGAAGTCATTAGCTAATAGCAATTTTAGTAATACTAGGGGAGACATCATTCCCTACAGCTATTATAAACACTTTTAAACATAAGTCAAGATATTATATACAAGATATTATATATCTGTATATTAAATTTATTATACAATATATTAACAAAAGAATGCTAAATATTATTTAGCATTCTTTTTATTAATTAATTTTTTTAACCCGTTTAATATTACTACCATACTCCACGTATCCAATTTACAATACTCAATCAATTTTTGTCTTTCTTCTTCTATATCTTCTGTTGACATATATCTAAATTTAGAATATGCTTCTTGGGCTTCTAGCCCATTTTTGACATCTAAATTTTGGTAACTTAAAGAAGAAAATAATGGGAGAACCTTTTTAATCGAAAAACTACCCCGTAATTTATTATCATAAAAATTGAACAAATCATCATCATATCCTAAATTTTCAAACATTTTCTTATTGCCAACAAGTAAATACATTAAATCAAAAATATGATCATCAATTATTTGCAGTTTCTTTTTATATTCAGGATAAAACTCCATTAATTCTTTAATTCTTTGTTTTTCAAAAGTTTGATTATAAACAATAACTGTTCCACCATTTTCCAAATCAATTAATTTAATTAACTCCTCACACAACTTTTTTCTACAATCATTATAGTCATTCGCAAGAAATGAAAAATGATCTTTATCGATATCACATATCCCTTCTTTAGTTTCAATATGTAAACTAAATTGAAATAATGATTGAGCGTTTGGGCGTTCTCCAAAAAATCTTGGTAATGGCGACTGAAAAGTTTCAAAATCCAAGTAATATATTGGATATTTAATTATATCAATACCAGCAGCAATTTTATCTATATTAATAAATCTTTCATCATTAACAAAACAACTCCTTTGTAGTTTTGTTTTTTCTGTAGTTAGTTCATCATATGTTACATCCGATAATAACTTTTTCCCATTATTCATATCTTCATAACGCATTTGTCTATAATATTCAATAATACTTCCTTTTGTTTCAAATGGTTTATAACAAATTGGCGTAAACATACAACTTTCTTGCTTTTTATAACCACAATGAGTACCCAGTATTGGAGGAAAATATTTATTTGTTTGAATTAAATTAATTAATTTATTCATATCTTGAATTAAGAATGTTAAATTTTCTTTTACTACATTTGTTACATCAAAAACACTCATTACATAATTGCCATTTTCGTCTTTTGGATATATATTATCAAAATTATTTTTAATATTTAATATGTAATCACTATTTAAAACAGCTAAATAAACTTTTATATTTTTATTTCCAGGATTATTTTTTGTTGATAAATAATATGTAAAGGTTGCATCATATATATACTTACCCACATCACTAAAACGATTATACAAATGTTTTAAATCTTTCTCTGTTTTTTCATCTTTCTTATTTGTTAATTTATAAATACCATCTTCATAGATAAAACGATTATATTTTCCAATTATTGTATTACTTGAACAACTTTTCACTTCTAACAAATAAATACTTTCTTTATCTTCTAAATATCCATCAGCATATGTTTCAAAATAATGTCCTGATTTATCTTTGAATTCTAATTTTGTTTGTTTTTCAACTTCTTTATATTTAAAAGAAAGATTTAATAACTTATTAATGACATTAATTCCTTCTTTTTCAACATCATCATAATATTCTTTCATATAAAATTCTTTATCATTTGCTAAAAGATCATCATATGTTTTAGGATCATACATTAAGTCTAATTTTTCTTTTAATTCTTCTTCTGTAAAATCATTTAAAAAAGCAAATTTTTTATTTCTATATATTTCTAGTAACCCATAATAAGTTTTACATCTTGTAATTTCTTTAAATAACGTTTTATTAATTCTCATAATTATTACCTCAATTAAAATTGTATCACAAAATTTGCTCAAAATATACACCATTTTAATCATATTAATTGTTTAATTAAATCTTATATGCTATAATATTATTGAAAATGATTCTCAATAAGGAATTATAATTTAAGGAGGAAAATTATGGAAGAACAAAACAGATTGCCACTTATAGGTGACGTAGCACCTAGTTTTAAGGCAGTAACAACTCAAGGAAATATTAATTTCCCTGAAGATTTCAAAGGAAAATGGATTATTTTATTTTCTCACCCAGCTGACTTTACTCCAGTTTGTACAACGGAGTTTATGACATTTGCATCAATGCAAAAAGATTTTGATGATATGAATGTACAACTTGTTGGTGTTTCAATTGATTCACTATATTCACACATTGCTTGGCTTAGAAAAATTAAAGACTTAAAATGGAAAAACATGGAAAATCTTGAAGTAACATTCCCTTTAATTGAAGATATTAAAATGGAAGTATCAAAAAAATATGGAATGCTTCAACCTAATTCATCAACAACTCAAGCTGTAAGAGCTGTATTTGTAATTGATCCAAAGGGCATAATTCAAGCTCTGATGTATTATCCAGCATCTGCAGGTAGAAACTTTGATGAAATTAAAAGACTAGTACAAGCTCTACAAAAGAATCAAAACGACGGTGTAGCAACTCCAGCTGACTGGAGACCAGGCGAAGATACAATTATTCCAACACCAGGTTCATGTGGATCAGCAAAAGAAAGAATGGAAGACAAAGCAGAAGATAAATATTGTCTAGACTGGTTCTTATGCTTCAAACGAGAAAAATAATATAAATATTGGGGATGGTTAAAATTAATACCCGAAACACAAAACAAAAACAGATAGTAGCTTCAAATATAAAAAAAAGATTTGATCACCCTACAGCAAATGAAATTTATGAAGATTTAATAAAGCATAATTCAAAAATTGGATTAACCACTATTTATAGAATACTAAATGATCTTGTTGAAGAAGGAAAAATAAATAAAATTATAACTCCTGATCAGCATAGTCATTTTGACTATAATAGAATTAATCATATTCATTTTATCTGTAATAAATGTTTTCACATATACGATATAGACGAAAATGAATTTTCAGAATTAGAATTTAAATTTATGAAAAATAATTATAATATTAAAAATATATCTATTCAAGGAATATGTGAAAATTGTAAAAACTAAAAAAATGCTCTTAAACAATTAAGTTTAAGAGCTTTTTTATTTAATTAAAAATTTAAAGCGTCTAAAACAGATGAAAAATCATACTGTTTTTGTAAACCATCATAAGTAACTAAAACTTTATAATTAATAACACTTTCGTTACCTGGATGATTAATAACCTTTCCTGTATTATCCATAACTGAAGGATTTAAACTAATAAAACTAAAGTCAACATCTTCAAGATATAACCTAGCAAACATTTCAATTTTAATTAAACTAATTAACTCATCCCATCTATTAGCAGTTCTTATAACCTGTGGACAATCTTTTGCAGCAAAATCATAGTGCTGTTTAACTGCATTTATTCCTAAATTATAATCAAGTAATAATTTTGAAACTAGTTTCCCAAGATTACGCATAACCATGTTAAAATCAACACCGTCATAGACACAAGATTCAATACCTATACTGGCAATGTTGCCACCATAATTACAAATCTTCATATACCCACTTTGATACCATGTTGGTGGCATATAATAATAACCATTAATAACATTTACAACTAAGCCTCTATCAATTATATGAGAAGAAGTTAAAGTTTCACCATTACTTCCTTTTGGTGCTAAAATAGTAGATTTTACACCATTGATATTATAAAATCCATCTACACTAATAGTTACTTGAGGATAATAATCTCCATCAAACTCTACTCCTGTTGGAATATCTTCAAATATTCTTGAAGTACCGTCCCCAGCATGCCAACCTATTTCATTAATTGGCAATTGCTGATACGCTTCTTTATCATCGAGACTAAAATGCCAAGATGATTGTGTAGTTTTAGTTCTAATAAACTCATCTAACCCTTTTGCAGTTGCACTTGGTGCGGCCATACCTGTATTATGAATAGTAATATATCTAGTAATCTCTCTATCTTTTTCAGAACGAACTAAATGATTTGGAGCAGGCACAATACTTTCAATAATATTTACTTCTTCTTTAGTATAAAAAGGTAAATAACCCATATTATAAGAAGGAACATATGTATACCCTGGTTCACTTCCAAATAATGTAAAAGCTTGATTAGTAATATGTTCTTTATGAATGCTATTTAAGAAATACTCAACAGCTTCCCACATATCAGTATATTCTTCACCAACAACTAAAACAGTATATTGGATTATACTTGTATTATACTGGTTATTTTTATCTATTATACGTAAATACATTGTTGTTTGCATTCCACTTACACCAGGATTTATATATTTACCATCATTAGTAATAATTGACTCATCACCGCTAAACCATTCTAAATTTAAATTATAAAATAAATCTTCAGTAGGCAATTCTAAATCCGCATTAATTGTTCCATTATTACCTAAATACGATAAATATTTTTTTTCAACAACTCTAGCTATTTCATGAATAAACAAACCTTTAACTTTAAGTTTCATATCAACTTCTTTTAATTTAGATCCTATAAACCCAATACTTACTCGCAAAGTAATTGTTGTATCTTGACCCGGTCTTTCTAGAACGCCTTCATTTGTAAAAATATCTTTATCCAATGAATCAAATTGAATAAAAGCGTCTGGATATGTTGTGCTTTCATAACTTATATTCTCATAACTTCTAGCCAAAGGTTCTTTAAATTGAGATTTAAAATCTAAAATTGTATAAGCATATTTTTCAGACAAAACAACCGCTGTAACGCTTTTCTCTTTTGTCTGCGCGTTAATTTCATATTTAGCTATAATTTCCACCTGTTCTTCATCGGCTTGTGGCCAAACATAACCATCAGATAATAACTCCGAATTAGAAATAACAAATTCTAATTTTTTTCCAAAATAAGGCTCTTTATCTGGAAAAGAATACTCATCAAAATAATAATCAGGAATAATCATTTCAATATAATTATTTATTTTTAGTTCTTGATATTGATAATATAAATCTAAATATTTCGAATAATTGCTAATAAACGCTATTTCTTCTAAAGTTAGTTTAACTATTTCTTCTTGAATATCTAAAATAGCCTCTTCATTTTCTAAAGTAATTATTGCTGGAAGAAAAGAAATTTTAATTTCTAACTCTATATATCTTTCATATGAATTCAAAATTTCTTCCTTTTCTTCTAAAATCATTAATTTAGTTACCCATGTTTTTTGAACGTCAGTCAAATTTTCATATTGACTTCTAATCTCTTCAATTTCTTCTTTATCTTCTAAAGTTACTTCCTCAGGAAGACCATCAATCAATCCATCAATTTGAAAAGCAACTGCTTTATCTTTTAGAACATTTATTTTCTCAATAGCAAGAAGAAGTTCATCATAATTTTTAACTAAACTCTTGCCTTCATCATTTAAATTAGTATACATCTCTACAGCAAGAAGGATTTGAGGTTCATCTTCCAATGTTACTTCATTAGGAATATTATCTATTGCTTCAAACACTAATTCATGTGGTTCATTTGCAATCTTCCCATTTACTCTAACTTTATAAATTATTGTTCTTTCTTCTAAAGGAAAACTAATGGTAACAGCAAATGTAATTAATGTATCATTATCAGGTTGATATAAAATTCCTTTATTAGTAAAAACATCTTCATTTAGTGATTTAAATGAAATCGTAGCCTCTGGTGTAGAAGTACTAATAACAGAAATTTCTTCATAATTTTTTTCTAAAGGAAAAGTGAATTGACTCAAAAAATCTCTTAATGGATCAGCATACTTCTTTTCCAAAACAATACTTTCAAGAGTGTGTTTATATTCTTTTCCACTTTTAGTATATTTTGCAGTAATTGTTAAAATCTCATCATCATCAGAAGGCACTAAAAATACTCCATTAACTAAAAACTGATTAGAAAATTCATAACTTATTTCAATTCCATAATCTTTTATATATTTAGGATATGGAAGTTTTTCAATTAAATAGGTAGGATTTATTTCATCTAAATAATTACACACATCTTCATAAATAATATTATCAATATTTGTTTTTAAATCATTATATTTTGTAATATATTTTGTAATACCCACTGGATAAAGTAAATACCTATCAATTAAGATATAGTATTGTTCCAAAAGAAAGTCAATAGATTCATTACTACATTGTAAAGTCTCAAAAGATTCATCAAATTTTAATGCTATAATTTGATACTCTAAATCAATTAAAATATCAATATTAGTAACTTGTTGTTTCTCATTATCCGATAAATTTTCATAAAAACTTCTTACAGCAGTAACTTTCTTTTCGTTTAATTCTTCATTAGCTAAACCATTAATCAAATCAAAAACTTCTGAAGCATTAACACCTTCTCTGTTAGGATCAAATTTATCAATTTTTTTACAACCAAATAGTGAAATAAGCAGAAATAAAACAAGAAACATTTTAATATATTTCATTTTTATCCTCCATAAATCCATAATCCAATCTAGCAACCCTCGTCTTATACTTAAAAATTTCAGTTTTACCCTCATAATTAACCGTTACTTGATAAGAAATTTCTTTTTCTTTATTTGGATGATTAATTATAGCTCCAAAGTTATCCATAACATCTGGATCTAAACTTTTAAAAGAAAATATAACATCATTTAATTGTGTTTTTCTATATAACTCTAATTTTACAAGATGGATAAATTCATCCCATCTTTTGGCTTCTCTAATAACTTGTGGACAATTTTTTGAAGAAAAATCATAATGCTGTTTAATAGCATTAATCCCTAAATTATATTTAATTAACAAATCAGCAGTTAAATTTGCAAGATTTCTCAATACTTTATTAAAATCAACACCTTTATAAACACAAGATTCTATACCTATTCCACAAAGGTTTCCTCCACCTAAATGAAATCCCTTATCATTCAACCATACTTCTGGGTATATATTTCTGCCATCACCCGCATGCCACCCTACTTCATCAATAGGAATTTGTTGAAAAGCTTCTTTATCATCAACACTAAAATGCCAAGAGGCTTCTCTTGTTGTTGTATGTATATATTCATCTAATCCTTTTGCAGTTGCTGTTGGATGAGCCATACCAGTATTATGAATAACAATATAGTTTGTGCTTTTTCTCTTTATATTAGATCTAATTGTAGTATTTTTACTTGGAACGATATGCTCTGTAATCTTTAAGTCATCGACCATACAAAAAGGTAAATAGCCATAATTATAGCTTAATACTTTTTCATACCCTTTTTCATATCCAAAAAGATAAAAAACTTGATTTTTTATTTCATCTTGATGTAACTGATCTAAAAAATATTTAATTTTTCTTATTTTTTCCATATATTACAATACCTCAATTTCGAATAGATTATAGCATAAATTAGTTATTTATGCAATTTATTATTAAAATTCAAAACCCTTTATACTTTTGTATAAAGGGTAATTTTTTAAGCAATTTTACCAGCGATAACTGAACTATAAGTAAATAATTTAGTTTCTCCACCGAATGTAACTTTTACATCATAAGTAACTGTTGTTTGATTTCCAGGATGATTAACAACCATCCCTAATTTATCAAAATAATTAGCTTTGGGCAAATATTCAAAAGTAACATCATTTAGGTACTTTCTTCCATAATATTCAACCTTAACCATATACATAAATTCATCCCATTTGCCCGCTGTTCTAATTGTTTGTGGACAATTTTTTCCAGAAAAGGTTTGATGCTGACGAACTCTATCAGGAGTCAAATCAAAATCTACTAACAACATAGCTGTTAAAGCAGCAGCTTTTCTCATTGTCATCATATAATTACTACCAGCATTTACACATGTTTCCATACTTACTGAATTCCTATTACCTCCAGTATTACATATTTTACCATAAGAGCCAAAATGTGTTTTAGCCATATAATAATAGCCATCTTCTCCTTCTTCAACATGTAATCCAGTACTGTTTATATCATCATTAGTTAAAATTTGGCCAATATTACCAGTTGGAGCAACAATATCTGTTTTCTTATTATCAAGATAGAAATATCCATCAACAGGATCAATTGTAACTTTAGGTTTTACAGGTGTTTCAACTTTAACACCAGTTGGAATTAATTCATATTCAGTACTTCCGTCTCCGGCATTCCATGACACTTCATCATTAGGTAAATGATGATATATTCTGTCATCACCAACTGTATAATGCCATGATTTTGAACTTCCAGAAATACTCTTAATATAATTGTTATGCATATATGCATCAGCGCTTGGTGAACCACTTCCAGTATCATGAATAACAATCCACTCTGTAGATTTTTTAATAATATTAGTTCTAACATAAGGATTATTTGTAACTATATCTTCAATAATTTCAGGATTCTCTCCCGTATAGAACATAAGAAAACCTAAATCCTCTCCAGGATTTTGTTCATATCCTGCTTCATAACCAAACATTGTATATTTTGAATTTTCAATTCTCTTTTTATTAATATAATTTAAAAATGTGTCAATCATATCCCATTTTTCTTCAGTTGATACCGAAGAAGCTCTCACTGCAATAGAACCTGAAGAAGTAATTCCTCTTAATGAAGCAGTATAAGTAATTATTATATCTGTATCATATAAAGGTGCAGTATAAAGCCCACTACTATTAATAATATCTAAATTACTTGTTTGCCATAAAATAGATGGGCCAAATTCTGTGTCTTTTGAATAAAAATTTAAATCACCACTAACAGTTAAATTATTACTAAGTGTAGTAGTAATCTTTTCAATTGACTTTTGAACTCTCTCTTCAAATGTTAATTCTTCAGGAGGAAGGCTTGCCAGTTCTAATTCTTTTTCTTCTAAAATATTATAGTTTGCAACTAAAGATTTTTCAAACTCACTCAAATTATCATATGCATTTCTAGCAAATTCAATATTTTCTTTATCGCTTGCTTTTACTGGAGAAGGTATCTCATTAATTAAATTAACTACTTGATTGGCATTAGTATTTGCTTCAGCTAATAAATTATCATACGCTAATTCTTTCGCTTCTAATGTTTCTAATTCCTCAGCAAATGCTTTCTGTTCGTTAGTTAAAGCTGTATATGCACTTCTTGCAGCTTCTATTGCTTCTTTATCTTCTAAAGTAATTTCTTCAGGTAAATTAGCTATTAATGTATCAATTTCAAAAGCTTTATCTTTATCAGCCTGCTCCTTTTCTAAAACAACAAGCTCTGCTTCTTTTTCTTCTAAAATATTATAGTTTGCAACTAAAGATTTTTCAAACTCACTCAAATTATCATATGCATTTCTAGCAAATTCAATATTTTCTTTATCGCTTGCTTTTACTGGAGAAGGTATCTCATTAATTAAATTAACTACTTGATTGGCATTAGTATTTGCTTCAGCTAATAAATTATCATACGCTAATTCTTTCGCTTCTAATGTTTCTAATTCCTCAGCAAATGCTTTCTGTTCGTTAGTTAAAGCTGTATATGCACTTCTTGCAGCTTCTATTGCTTCTTTATCTTCTAAAGTAATTTCTTCAGGTAAATTAGCTATTAATGTATCAATTTCAAAAGCTTTATCTTTATCAGCCTGCTCCTTTTCTAAAACAACAAGCTCTGCTTCTTTTTCTTCTAAAATACTTAATTTAGTAACTAATTCTTTTTGATCATTTGTTAAAGCAGTATATTCACTTCTAGCAGCTTCTATCGCTTCCTTATCTTCTAAAGTTGTTTCTTCAGGTAAATTAAGAATTAAGGTATCAACAGCCAAAGCTTTATTTTTATCTTCATCAGATGGGCCAGATTTTAATTCTAAATATTGTGTGTATTTATTATCAAACGAAGTTTTATTAGTTATCTTAGCAAGAACTTCTGCTGTCGCTTCATCTAATTTTTCCTTAATATTTAAATATTTATCTTCATCACTTAAAGTAACTTCTTCATCTAAATCATTTATTAAATTAACTATGATTAAAGCAGCTTCTTCGTTATGTAAATCTATAATAACTTCTTTAGCTTCCAGTAATTTATTATAATTTGTTACTTCTTCTTTTTCTTCAGCACTTAAATTATTATATAAAGTAATCATTGAATCAATATCAGATTCTAAATCAATAGTTACTTCTTCAGGAAGATTAGATACAAAGTCATTAATTTGATTGACTTCCTTATTTAATTCTTCTTTACAACCAATTAATATTAAAGATAATATTAAAATAAATAATATACTAACTACTCTTTTCATAGGTCCTCCTTAAAATGTTAAGCCTTTCAACAATGTACTATATTCGTAAATTCTTTGTTCTCCAGATATTTCAACAGTAACTTTATAGTTTACTCTTGTATCAGGTCCAGGATGATTGATAACTTTTCCAGTATGATCCAAAACACCAGGATTTAAAGACTCCCATGTGAAATTCACACCTTCTAAATTATATAAAGCAAAATATTCAATTTTAACCAAATTTAAAAATTCATTCCATCTATTATAATGTCTCATATTTCTTGGACAATCTTTTGTTGAAAAATCATAATGTTGTTTTATATCATTAATTGTTAAATTATAATTTTTTAATAATTCAGCAGTTAATTTTGCTGTATTTCGCATAACTTGATTATAATCTACGCCTTCATTTATACATGTTTCAATACCAACACTATATTGATTTCCACTAAACAAATCTGTAATAGTGTTTCCCGCATGCCAACCAACCTCATCATTTGGTAAATGTTGATAAATAGCTCCATCATCAACACTATAATGCCAACTTGCATTTGTTGTCTCTGGATTTGTTACATATCTATAATGCATTTCTGCATCTGCTCCTTCTCTTGCATTAGCGGTATCATGTATTGTTATATATTTAGTCCCTGGTCTAATATTACCTGGTCTATTTGTATTTGACAAGGGAATCATTCCTTCTGTAATATTTGATCTAGTATTAGTAAAGAAAGGAATGTATCCAAAATTATAAGCAACATAATTAGTTACACCTAACATTGTAAATTTTTGATTATTAACTTCTTCTAAATTTACCATTTGCAATAAATGTTGTGCTGCTTCCCATTGATCTTCATATGGTTGTCCCTTTGCAAGCAAAACAAATTCAAGATTTGCTTCTTTACTTTCATCGTCAGCTCTAACTATTCTTGCTTTTAGAGAAAAAGGAATATTATCCATTCCCGGATTACTAAACTGACCATCATTTGACATTATACCTGTATCTCCTGATTCCCAGTAAATATTTACATTGTAAAACTCATCATAAACAGGCAAATTTAAATCAGTTGTTACTAAACCATTATTGCCTAAGGATTTTGTAAATTCTTCTTCAAGTAAAATTGCAATTTCACTCATCAATAAACCTTTAACCTTTATTCCAACTTCAAATGTTTTTAGCTCCTCTTCAGGAAACTTTACACTAATTTTTAGTGTCACAGATAAATCTTTTGTTGGTCGAACTAAAGTACCTTCATTAGAAAATATATCCTTATTTAATGAATCAAAACTAATAACCGCATCTGGATAACTAACGCTAACAAGGCTAATATTTTCATAGCTTCTTGCTAAAGGCTGTTTAAACTGACCTATGAAATCCAAAGCAGAATAAGCATACTTTTCCGATAAAACAATCGCTTTTACTTGTTTTTCCTTAACAACATTATTAATATTATACTTTACCAATATAAAAGTTTCTTCTTCGCTAGCTTGATGCCAAACCCATCCATCAGAAAGCAAATTTGTATCTAGCGGTGTATATTCTAAACTAATTCCAAAATATGGATCTTTATCTGGAAATGAGTATTCATCAATTAAATAATCCGGAATCGATAACTCAATATATTCATTAATTTTTAATTCTTGATACTGATAAAAACTATTTAAATATTTATCATAATTTTTTATTAAATCTAATTCATTTGTACTTAATAGTTCAATCTTGTTTTTAATGTCTAAAATTTCAATTTCCTGGTCTAAAGTAATAATATCAGGAAGAGCTTCAATTTGTAACTCTAGTTCTGACTTATTATTAGCTTGTTCTTCTAACACAACAAGCTCTGCTTCTTTTTCTTCTAAAATACTTAATTTAGTAACTAATTCTTTTTGATCATTTGTTAAAGCAGTATATTCACTTCTAGCAGCTTCTATCGCTTCCTTATCTTCTAAAGTTGTTTCTTCAGGTAAATTAAGAATTAAGGTATCAACAGCCAAAGCTTTATTTTTATCTTCATCAGATGGGCCAGATTTTAATTCTAAATATTGTGTGTATTTATTATCAAACGAAGTTTTATTAGTTATCTTAGCAAGAACTTCTGCTGTCGCTTCATCTAATTTTTCCTTAATATTTAAATATTTATCTTCATCACTTAAAGTAACTTCTTCATCTAAATCATTTATTAAATTAACTATGATTAAAGCAGCTTCTTCGTTATGTAAATCTATAATAACTTCTTTAGCTTCCAGTAATTTATTATAATTTGTTACTTCTTCTTTTTCTTCAGCACTTAAATTATTATATAAAGTAATCATTGAATCAATATCAGATTCTAAATCAATAGTTACTTCTTCAGGAAGATTAGATACAAAGTCATTAATTTGATTAACTTCCTTATTTAATTCTTCTTTACAACCAATTAATATTAAAGATAATATTAAAATAAATAATATACTAACTACTCTTTTCATAGGTCCTCCTTGTAAATAACACATATATATTATAACTGAAAAGTGGTTAAAGGTCAACATGATTATAAAGCGTTTACTTAACGTAAAAAAATGGCCTTAAATTATTAAGACCAGAATTTTATTATATATATTTTTATTTTTAAGTACTATAATCTACATATTATAATATTTTGCTTGTGCTTTCCACATTTTATTATACAAGCCATCATTTTCATCAAGTAGTTCATCATGACTTCCAGACTGAATAATCTTTCCCTTATTAAGCACAATAATTTTATCACAAAACTTACAAGAAGCCATTCTATGAGAAATATATACCGCTGTTTTATTTTGGACTAAATTGTCAAATTTAGTATAAATTTCATATTCCGATATCGGATCAAGAGCTGAGG
>Ga0265294_10002918_pt1 | contig 22212 bp, 22 predicted proteins | sample MunlanPumphouse3_FD_192504 | JGI IMG/M metagenome (GOLD analysis project Ga0265294, IMG submission 192504) | Groundwater microbial communities from a municipal landfill in Southern Ontario, Canada - Pumphouse #3 | ecosystem: Environmental > Aquatic > Deep subsurface > Groundwater | place... | reverse complement strand
TTATACCACCGACTACCTGACATTTGATTCGTGTGACGCTGCTATTATATAGTCTCTCCAATTCAAATGCTTTCCTATGTAAACCCCAATGCACACACTCATGCACTATGGTGTTATTGACTGACCCAAGATTACGGAGAAAATAGGCTTTAGGATCAACGAATATAGTACGGGCATCCACATGAGTTAGTACCATTTCATCGCTGTCTTCATCATAAAATTCTGCATCACAGTCATGAAAGTATATCTGTCCAAAAACTGAGAAATCCTTTGTAATCTCTCTCATTTCCACGACAAGACCCATTTTTTCTGCCAAGACTTGTGGTTCAACTGCTGTTGGTTTTATTAATGCCTCTGGGTAATATCTGCGAAGGAAGTCTGTAGCAACAGATTCTAGTTGCTCTTTATTAATGATAGGGACAAGAGAGTCCGACATAGGTCTGGACTGCCTATTTTTGCTGGTATACTCTGTTACACTAGAGATTGTAAAGTTATCCAAGTTGCAATTCAAATCTCCGGAGCACTTCAGCATAAACCACTGCTTGCAGAATTCTGATTCATCATAGTGATAATCTGCTTCCCGTACCTCCAGTTCAGCTTCAACAGCAACATCAAATTCTATTTTCATATCCGGCAAGTCATTAACAGAAACATACTTTACCTCTATATCCGACAATTCTATGCTACCAATGTTTTGAACTCTGTATAACCGTAAGTCTAAGTCATCATAATTATCTGCAGTGAAACCTTGTATGGCAGCAAATATCTCATTATAGAATTGATCTGCCACATAATCTCTAAATGAACGATTACCCGCCATATGGGATACCCCTCCATTCATAACCTTTTCATTCTTTAGCAAACATTCTCCACTGTCATTGTTACAGTTTCAGCTATTTTCTTTACATTATCTTCCATTAATACTGAATGCCATTGATGTAAACAGGTTCATCACCATCTTTTGGTTTTGCAAAATGAAACAAGTCAATTTTTTATCTTGACTTTATATAACTGATCTTCTTGGGAATATGATATATTTTACATCTTAATCTTGCCCGGATTCTTTTCCTCCATTTCTTCGCTGACGTTTTCAAGCCATATTTTATCAGGATTTTTTCGAAGAATGGTTTCCATCAATAATCCAACCAATAGCAATGCCACAAGGGTTAATGAAAATCTGAGCAGCGTAAACGAAACTCCTAAGAATTTTATTTCGACCATGAGCTGTGGAATTTTAAGTGCTGCCCATGATCCTAGAAATATTACCATATTGGTGACGCTGGCCCCTTTGCGGATCAACGATCCCGTCATCGGGAATGCAACATACAACGGACCCGTTGGAAGGGTTCCAAGCGCAACAGAAATAGCGGCTCCTTTTATACCTGAACCGCTGCCGAGCCACTTTTGGATTTTGTCTTTTGGCACCCATATTTCCATCAATCCCATAAGTATAAATACGGCAGGCATGATCAAAGCCATCTCTTTAAAATAGTCCCATGTAACCTGGGATGAGCGAGCGGCGGTATCTGGTATCCATATAGCCAAACCTATAAACACAAAAGCTATGAGGATAGGAAATCTAAATTTCTTCAGAATATTCATCATAACAGCACCCCCATAATCCCTGCAATGACCAACGCCGCAATAAAGCCCAGTCCGTTACGCAACAGCGTGAATTTTTTCCCGAGTGATTTGATTTCCATGGGAGCAGTCACAACTCCGACCATGACAAGCGTAGTGACGAAAGCCGATATGGTCATGACGGTTGCACCAGAGCGCAGGAGCGAGCCCGCAAGGGGAAAGGCCACTAGCGAAGGAATCAAGGTAATCGCACCAATCACTGCTGCAAAGATTGTCGCTGTAAATCCTGACTCTGCTCCCACCAGTTTTGAAATGGTTTCCGACGTCAAGATACCTAAGGTTAATCCGACGATACCAAGCACGGTCAATAAGCTGGGAGCTGTCTTAAGCAACGCTTTGCCGGCAATTTTGAAGGCCTTTTTTGTTTTCTCTCTGCTTCTGATCAAAGAAGCGACAAGGCCTACTCCCAATAAGCTGTAAATCGTAATGATTGTAACCATTTTATCACCTCGCTATTTCTCCACTTTTATCTGGACCCCCATCAGTCTCGCCCCTGCTTTTGATTCCATTGACAAAAGAGCAGGCTCGGTAATAAAAACCTGATTTTCTTTCAAGGTTGAAGTTTCATCATTTTTTCTAAGCAATACTTCCCCTTTGACTACATAGAACATAACATAGGAATCCATTTGACACTCCGGAATCTTCCCACCTGGCTCAAGAATAATAACACGTGTTTTAAATAGTTCATTTTGAAAGAAAACATTAACCTGTCTGTTTTCGTAACCTTGAGCCTCTAAATTCATCAAATCAAATATTTTCATTTATCTTTTCCTCACTTTCATTTTTTTTATTTTTTTACCATAGTCAATCGCATCTTTAGGACATATAAGTTTGCAATTATAACATTGATGACATAATTTTGGATTAATTTCAGCCTTTCTATTTTGTGGTGATACAACAGTTGCTTTTGATGGACATGTTGTTTCACATAATTTGCATCCAACACATTTATCTAAATTGACCCTTCTTGATAAGTAAGCAAACCTTCCTGTAAGACTTTGCAATACGCCAAAAGGACATAGCTTATTATGAAAAACTTCTGGTTTGTATCTTAAAGTTACTAGCACAGAAAGTATCAATAAATACAGTAGAACAGGAACCTCACCTCCAGTCATTTTTTTTATTACTGCCATCGCAAGAACCATAGCTATTAACAACACCCATCCTAACCAGCCAGTTTCAAGCCACTTAGGAGAGTCTTTAAGTTTAATATTGAACTTATTTAATAATAACTCTGTACCAATCATCAGTGTATTCATTGGGCAAATCCATCCACAAAATATCCTGCCAAAGAATAATGCTGCAACTAAGCTTACTCCAAAAATACCTAACCAGAGTATCGGAGTTCCTTTTGACATTATAAAAATAAATAATCCTAAAAAAATAATGCGTATTATATTAATCTGCAGTCGTTTTGAACTCATTCTTTATCCTCCAAATTAAACGATATCAAGGGCATCATACCTGCCAATCAGCTTCTCAATACGAGCTTTTCTGACTTTTAGTATTTTTATCCATTGATCCAATTCTTCTTTTCCGGTTTCTGTAATCTCATACACTCTTCGCTTAGGTCCTGGACCGCCTTCTTCCCACTTCGATGTTACTAAGTTTTCGTTTTCCATTTTTCTTAAGGTTCGATACAGCGTGCTCATATTAATTTCATCTTGCGAAAACCCGAAAAACGCCAAATTTTCAATAAGCCCATATCCATAACCTACTTCGTCATATAAAAGTAGCAATAGACAGACTTCTAAAAATCTTTCCATCTTATGATTCTTGCTATTACAAAATAAAGCGCGGTCTTCAGTCATAATTTCACCTCCATCATTCATACTATGTTCATTCTGTATATAGTCTTCATGTATATAGTATATGACGCTTTCATTAAAATGTCAATAATAAAAACCGCCGTTCAAGAGTTTATTCCCCTCAAACAGCGGCCAATCTTGTGACTTATATCTCTATATCAATTCCAACGCTAGATTTGAATTCAACGGTGACTTTATCATCAAATACCGTAACTTTTTCAATAAGCCTCCTTACCAGTTGCTCATCATATTCCTCCAGCTCATATGACTGCTCATTCAAGAAGTCTGTCATTTCAGCTATCCGCTGTCTTCTTCCTTCACGCTCTGCATTTTCAACCGGTGCGTTTTCATATGATTATTTTAATTTATTGAAAGACCTACTATTTACTATATTGAAGCTCAATTTATAAATTTGGATACAGCCCATCCAATAATCACCAACCATAAGACTATAATCAGAATCGCATAGTACCACTTTTTGGGGTTCCCATCTTTCCACATACCTTCTGCTTCAGCTTTGCATTTCTCCATTATCTCATCAGGAATAAATTTTATAGCCAAAGCTGCTAATAGTGGAAGAATGATAAGATCATCCAGATACCCTAACACAGGTATAAAATCCGAGAATCACATCAATCGGTGACAATGCGTAACCTACAGTAATACCCGCAAAAATTTTAGCAATAATCGGTGTATCTTTTCTTTTCATCGCTATAAAGAAAGCAGGAATATAAATTTTTAGAGCCTTTGCTTTCTCCTTAAGATTCATTTCTCGTACTCCAATATTAATATTTGACCTGATGGCTGTTCTTTACCATACTGCTCATCTTGAAATAGATAATTACAGCTATCAATTCTGTAGCGCAGGTGAAAGCAATAATAATTCCTATTTTATCCATATCGTAAAGCAATCCCATCAATGCAGCTCCGCCAAGCAGAGCCAATCCATAACTGGTATTAAAAACACCATAGCCTGTGCCTCTCTTCTGAAATGGTGTTATATCCGCAATTGCAGACCGCATTACCGTTTCATGAGTTCCCATAACTATGCCAAAAACAATCATTCCAATAACAATGAGAGTCGTTGAGTTGCTCAAAGTCAAAATTGGCAACAGTATTGTGATGAACGGAATCGCCATCAAAACCAGAATGCCACCAGTTCTCATTCCCGTCTTTATTTTGATTCTATCATAAGCTTTTCCAACAAGCAGTGCTGTAGCCGCATCTACAATCATTGCAATCGAATATACCAAAGTTATATTACCGTCTGACATCAGGTTATTCACCTTAAGATGGTACCCCACGGTGCTGAAATTAACAAATCCTAACGTGCAGAAAAAGGTGAAAGCTGTATAGATCCAAAATATAGGTTTTAGGTGCTCTGAATGATACTCTTTTTTTATAACCGCAGGTATAAGATCATCCCGTTTAATTCTTCTGTAGGCATAAATTAGGAATAACACGAGAATCACAAATGGAATAAAAAGCAATTGATATCCAAACTGATACTGAGAAATACCGTTCTTTCCTGAAAAATAAAAAACCGCGGTAAAAATAAGCGGGCCAATGAATGCGCCGATCTGGTCCAAGGCTTCCTGTAGTCCAAACGCGAACCCGACTCCAACTTGATTTTCTGCAACACCAGATAGAATCGTATCTTTAGCTGGGTTTCGAAGAGCTTTTCCGATTCTCTCCATTAAGATCAAAACAACGAGAATATTCCAGTTCATTGTAAACCCTATCAGTGGAACAACCAGCAACATACCATATCCAAGGAACATAAATAGCCAGTGCTTGCCACTTTTATCTGATAAAAATCCTGCAATGAGCCTAAGAAAATATCCGAGAAACTCTCCAATTCCAAAGACCAGACCGACTTGAGTAGCACTGATACTAAGTAAATTTAAGTACTGGCTGTTGGCACTTCTAGCCGTTTCATAAACAACATCCCCAAGCATACTTATAATGCCAAATATGATGATCACCGTAACGGCCGGTGTAAAACGATTTTTAGATTGATTACTCATATTCTATCCCCTGCCTTAACATTATTCTTCTTCATTTGCTTTTCCTGCAATATCCTTGCAGTTTTTACGGTACCTTATTCCATGAGGATAAAGCCAATGGCGAACTTGGACTTCGATTTTTGTATCCTTACCTCGTATTTTTGACATTACCCCATGTCTTTTTTCCTTTGAGAACATATCTGCCATTTTCACCACACCTAATGTAAATTCTGCTCTTTCATCAAAAGGTTTTATCTTTTACCAAACGGTTAAACCCTAGTGGTTTTAATAGACACAGGTTTTATAAGCCTTTTCTCAAAACATCTATCCTATCTCCACAACCCTATGATTTCATCTAATCTGTCTCCACAACCCTACGCACATTTTTGTGGTCAACTTGTTTCCTCAATAAATAAAAATAAGGATTTCCGAGGCTAAAAGGGGCCGCCGAGCAATAGGCAAAAAATCCTTCAATCTCGGAAACCCTTTATTCATCAGTGTTTTCAGTAGTCCTTATTTCTCAACCCTTGACATCAATACTACCGTCTCCACGTGGCTGGTTCGAGGGAAAAGGTCAAACAAAGCCAGATTTATCGGCGAAAAGCCGCCGGTGATAAGGGACGAAATATCCCTTGCAAGGGTGCTTGGGTTGCATGAGATATAAAGCAGCTTTTCCGCTCCGCTTGAAATAACGGCATTTATCACTTTTCCGGAAAGCCCTTTTCTGGGCGGGTCAACCACAATCGCGGTCGGCCTGCCAAAACGCGTTTCACAAGCGGAGAGCCCTTCGGCGGCGTCCCCGCAGAGAAAGCCGTATTCGCCAACGCCGTTTAGCTCGGCGTTTCTTTTTGCGTCCTCCACCGCGCCGCGATACTCCTCCACCCCAAACAGCTTTGCTCCGTCCGGCAGGACGCATATCCCCACGCTGCCTGCGCCGCAGTACATATCAAGAAGAACCTCCCCCGCCTTTAAGTTCAGATATTCCTTTGCCTTGTTAAAGAGCATTTCCGCCGTAACCGTGTTCACCTGAAAAAACGAAAGCGGTGAAATTTCAAACCTTTTACCGCAAATACTCTCCACAAGCCTTTCTTTTTCAAACAAAACAATCGTTTCCCCGCCGAAAATCACATTTGTGCGGTTTTGGTTAATGTTAAGCGAAAACGATATAAGGTTTTCAAACTTTTCGCCGATCTCTTTTGCCGTTTCCGCGAGACTTTTTGTCGCCGCTCCGTTTATCACAAGGCAAAGCGACACCTTCCCCGCCAGCGAACACCTCAGGCAGACGTGCCGGAGAAGACCTGTCCCGCTTTTTTCGTCATAAGCCGAAAAGCCCCGCGAATTAAGGCTGACAAACAGCTCCTTTAAAATTGGGGTGAAACACTTCATCTGCGTCAGGCATTCTTCGATCTTAATTATCTTATGGCTTCTTTCGGAATAAAACCCGTAAAACAATTCGCCGTTTTTGCCGCTTCCTATGGGACAGCGAATGTTGTTGCGGTAAAAGTCGGTCGAATATGTTTGAATTTCCTCGGGAACAATTTCCACCCCGGCATACTTTTTAAGGCAGTCCGCGACGTGGCGAGTCTTGGCGCGGGACTCCTCCTCATAGCTCACATGCCTGAAAACACACCCGCCGCATTCTTTATAGCTCCCGCAGGTGTTGACTTCCCGGCGCGGGGAGGGCGTTATAAGCCTTTTTATGCGGGCGATATCAAAGCTTTTGGTTGTTTTAATAATTTCAGCTTCCGCGATATCCCCCCTCACCCCCCCTTTAACAAACACAACTTTGCCGTTGCCGCTCGCCACGCCAAGGCCTGTGTTTGTCATGTCGTCCACGGCAAGGGTTTTTATCCGGTTATTTTTTGACATTTCTCTTCCTTTTAAAAAAATTTGTTGTATAATGGTAACATAGCGTCTCCGCTTTGAATAATAACAATTGAAAGGGCTTTTGGTCATGTTAAGACGGCGGCGGGTTAAGTTAATATCGCTTTTACTTATTATTTCCCTGACTTTTCTCCTTTTCGGCTCCTGCGGAAGACTGCCGGCCGATCAAAGCTCCGCGGAGAGTTTTTCAAGCGCGGCAAGCGAAATATCGGATATCCGCCCGCTTATAGTAAAATTTCTTGACGTCGGGCAAGCGGACGCCATACTAATAACCCTTCCCGACGGAAGAATTGTTCTTATCGACGCCGGGGGATCCGGCGGAAAAGACGTTATATATAATGAGCTCGGCGACGGCTTCGAGGGAGTTATAGAATACGCCGTTTTCACCCATTTTGATTCCGACCATATCGGCGGCGCGCCCGCCATAATTGAATCCCCGGGGATAAATACGGTGATACTGCCCGACTCCTTCGCCACCACCGCGGTGTATGACAGGCTGCTCACCTCGCTTGAAAACAGCCCCCGGACCGGCGTTTTAAAGGGCGAGGCGGGGCTTGAGTTTGTCTGCGGCGGGGTGAGTTTTAAAGTGCTGTCGCCGTTTGGCGGCGAGGTTGGCGTGGGGAACGAGTCAAGCGTAGTGGTTCGCCTGACCTATAAAAATATCAGCATGATATTTATGGGGGACGCGCTTAAGGTAAACGAGGAAAAAATTTTAAACAAAACCTTGAAAAAAGACCTTGAGGCGGACCTCATCAAAATCGGCCACCACGGTTCGCGAACTTCAAGCAGCATGGTGTTTTTACGGGCTGTTTCCCCGGCTTACGCGGTTATTTCCTGCGGGGAGAAAAACCCCTACGGCCACCCCCACGCCGAAACGCTCGAAGCGCTGGAAAGCATTGGAGCGGAAGTGTTCCGCACCGACCAAAGCGGCACCGTCACCGCCGTTACATATGGCGACGTTATAATAATCTCAACCGAAAAATAGCCGTTTTACTTACAAAACGCTTAAAGCGATAACCCCTAACGCCGCGCCGTAAATCAAAGCCGAAACCCCTGAGGTAAAATGGTACATCAAACTGTTTTTTAACCCCCCCGCGGGAAAGCTTTGGAGGGCTTTTTCTTTTATCCCGCAGTACGCAACCGCCATAAAAACGCCCAGCATTGCCCCGACGCCGCCGGCGATTAAAACGCTTCTTTTTGTGTTGACGTAAAGAAAAGAATATCTGTTAAGGTAAAAAATCGTCAAAAGCGCGGCCGCTGTCAACGCCGGTGAAAAAACATCTTTTTTGTCGCCGCTTCGCTTTTTAGCCGATAAAAGCTCATATAAAACAAACGCCCCCGCTAAAAGCAGTAAAATCGCGAGCTGAATAGCAAAGCTGTTTCGCCCTAAGAGCAAAAACGCCCCCCCGTACGGGAGGACGACAAATAAAACGAGCCTCGCGGCGGCGTACAAAACGCTCCCGCCGCGGGACAGGTTTAAAAATCCGTCGTTTTTAAAAACGCGGGTGTAAAACAAATCAAAAACAAAAAACAAGGTCATGGAATAAACTGCAAACAAAAACATAGTGACGCATAACCTTTCTTTTTAATTGTTCAGACAGATAAAAAAGCATATCGCTCTGTAAAGCTAAGCTATAAGGAATCCCTCGCCTGCGTTAGAATTTTTGTGCCGAACACTCTGGGGAAGGTGAATTTTTCAATAATCGGGGAAAGCGGATTGAGCGCCAAAAGCACAATATATTCGCCGTAATGCGCAGGCCCGAAATAGCGAACCGCCACAATCGCGCCCCCGAGAAGCACGGCGAACAGCACTTTTCCCGAACCGGTGACGGGAGTGGTGGCGTAATCGTTTAAGAAAAACACCATAAACAGCATTGTCGGCCCGGTAAACATCTGAAGCTTTATAAAATCAATGGGTTCGCAGTCGGCGTAGCTGAAGAAATACGACAAAACGATAATTGTCATTGCAAACGCGAACGCCGTGTTAAAGCGAATAACCCGTCTGAATACCAGATACAAAAAGCCGATAATAAGCAAAAATGCCGAAAGTTCCCCGATTGTCCCGGGGGAAAGCCCGTAGAAGTCGTCCATAATGGCGGAGGTGTTTACCACCCCGCCTTTAAGACTGTCAAGCGCCGTGACCACCCTATTCCCCTTGACAAGCGACTGCGGGAGGGTCATGGTTAAAGCGGGGAAATAGACAAACGGCTTTGTAAAGACGTTCATTATCCTGCCAAACAGCGCGTAAAGGGCGACGATTCCCACCGCGGCGGGGTTAAAAATATTCCTGCCGATTCCGCCGAACAGCGATTTCGCCGCCACAATGGCGATAAGAGAGCCGAGAACAGGCGCCCAGAGCGGGACGGCGACCGGGAGCGACAAGCCGATAAGCCCCCCCGTGATAAGGGAGGATATATCTTTTAGGTTAAACTCCCTGAACACAAGCGCCGTAAAAGCAAAATCAAACACAGCCGCGCTCGCCATCGCCAAAAGCACAATGAGCACGCTTCGCGGCCCGTACACATAGCCCCCCCATATGATAAGCGGAACCATAACGGCAAGCACGTCAAGCATTATTGTAAACATACTGTCGGGAAGCCTTATAAACGGCGCCCACAGGGATTTTTTCATTTTTCTGACCATTCCTTTCACCGTAAAACTTTTAGAAAAGAATAAATTTATTAAAAGCAAGCTTGTTTTATAACATCAATCTTCCCCGTCTTGCGGGATAAGCTCTTGTTCATTTGTTTTGGTTTCCGCCTTTGCGGGGAGATCGGCGGGCTCGTCAAGGACAAGTCCTTTTTGCTTTAAAGTTTTTTTCACCGTAGGCAAAGAAACATCTGACTGCTCATTTTTTGTATCAGATATATTTTCTTTATCTTCCGTATTATCTATTTCTTCTATATCTTCTATATCTTCTATTTCTTCTATTTCTTCTATATCTTCTATATCTTCGGCTTGAATTTGTTTGTCTTCTCCGTCCGCAGGCTTTTTGCCGCCGGAGAGAGCGGATTCATCGGCGCCGTCCAATAACCCATCGTCAGACCCGACGTCTTCGCTCGCCAAAAGAATATCCCCGCCGCCGCTTATGTCGTCTTCCGAGTAAAGCGGGTCGTTAAACACCCCCGTGCCCGTCATTCCGGAATTGGAAAGCTTTGCCGGCATGGCTTGCTTGCCAGACATCACGGTGTTTTGAATGTTAAGCTTTGCCTTTTCTTTTCGTATATCCCCTAAAATGTCAACCCTGCCCGGGCAGACATACGCGCAGGCGCCGCATTCGATACAGTTAAACAGCCCGATAAGCTTGTTGGCGACGCGGCGGCCGGACAAGTGGTTTTCGTGGAACTTAAAAGGCGCGAGATGCATTGGGCAAACACCTAAACAGCGGGAACATTTTATACAGACCCCGCCCGAAACTTCTTTCTCTCTCAGCGCTAAAACTAAGTTAGTGTTTTTTCTGACCGGCTCTTTTCCGTCGACGGTTATTCCGTTAAGCACTCCGCCCATGGCGAAAAGCGAAAAGCCGTCGGGGAGCCCGCAATGGGAAAACAGCTCGGCGATACCCGTGCCGACGGCGGCTCTCACCCGCGTGTGGCAGGAAAAATCCACCCCGAAAGAGGTGAGCGTCTTGCTTATGACGGGTCTCCCCGTTTGAAGACAAACAAAAAGATTAATTACCGTTTCGGCGGAAATAACCGGGTACCCCGCCTGCCAAACCTCTTTGTCAGAGGTTATCTCGGTGTTATAAATGGCGTTTACCAGCAATCGGTCATACCCGATTGGATATTTAACTTCCATCTGGGCGAAAACCACCCCGCCCCTGCCGGGAAAAAACTTTTTCAGCTCGTCGCGGAGCTGAATGTCGTCTTTGTCAAGGGCGATAACGGCTTTTTTAACCCCCATGGCGTTCAGCAGTATTTTTATACCGAACGAGAGCTCTTTTGAGTTTTCCAAAATCAGCCCGCGCACATGGCGCACCATGGGGTCGGATTCAATGCAGTTGATGATAATCCGTTCGCAGCCGCCGTAGGAAGCGGCTAACTTTTTATATAGCGGTATGCCGGAAAAAGCCCCGGTGACGCCATACTTCTTTAAAAGGCCTGTCAGCGTTTGATAGTCTATTTCGTCAATTGCCTTTGGTTTTTCCTCGTCTTCGGGGGAGTCAAGGCCCTCCCCGTCGTTTTTTATCACAATGAAGTTTTCCGAAACTTCGGTTACAACGCCGGAAATCGGGGACGCCATAACAAAGTCTTCGGGGTTCCGAGCGACCTGCTCGTATCTTTTTACGCGATCCCCGTTTTCTACAAGAGGTAAAAGTCCGTGTTCCATTACAAGAGAGACTTCAAGCGGGTTGTCAAAAATCATAAACGGGGGGTTTGAATTTCTAAATTCGGGCAGTTTTACGCCGCCCTGAAGTTTTAGCGCCATTTCACCTCTCCTTTATCCAAGCCATTATAAACGAAAACGTCTAAAATTGCAACCAAAAAACATGCTTGTTTTTTTAACAAATTTAATGTAAAATAAAAAATACGGGAAATAACGCGGTTTTTCCAAAAGAAATTGGAGCATGTGATATAAAATGGAACTGAAAGAAAAGCTTGACATTAAAATTTTTATTTTATTTCTTCTTAAAAATATAAAAGAGCCGCTCGAGTACTCCACTATCAACGATATTGTCATACAGGACGGCTTTGTAAATTATTTTGACTTCTCAATTTGTTTCGGCGAGCTTGTCGAAAGCGGGCAGGTTGAGGAGATTCCCGGCGAAAAAAGCGAATACCGTATTTCCGCCGTGGGCGAGGAAGCCGTTGAAAACGTGGAGATGCGGCTTTTTACCTCGGTCAGGGAAAAAGCGCTGAGATCGGCTCTCCGGCTTTTGGCGTTTTACAAAACGGGCGCGCGGGTCACAAGCCGGGTGACGGAGGGCGACGGGGGATACTATTTAAACTGCAAAATTGCCGACAGCGCCAGAACGCTCCTTGACCTCAATGTGTTTTTAACCGAAAAATACTACGCTGAAACGCTAAAAAGTAATTTTGACGAAAGGGCGGAAAACATCTATAAAGGGGTTTTAGCCCTGCTTTCCGGCGATGTTAACTATATTTTTGATGAATAAACGCGTTATTGAAACCGTCATTGACGTTTTTTATGAAAAATACCCCGACCTTGAGCACGGGCTAACTCACGGCGGCGACCCCTACAGGCTGCTTGTCATGGCGATACTTTCCGCCCAGTGCACGGACAAGCGCGTGAATATGGTCTCAAAAAAACTGTTTGAGCGCTTCCCCGACCCGCGCTCAATAGCCGCGTCTAAAGAGGGGGAGCTTGAGGAATACATATACTCTATCGGGCTTTACAACTCAAAGGCAAAGTCGCTCCGCGCCTGCTGCAAAACGCTTATGGAGGATTTCGGCGGGGAAGTTCCGTCGGGGTTTAAAGAGCTGTTGTCGCTGGGCGGCGTGGGGAGAAAAGTAGCGAACCTCATCCGCGGCGATGTGTTTGACCTCGGCGGGATTGTGGCGGACACTCATTTGATACGAATTTCAAACCGGCTCGGGCTTGTGGATACCAAAAACCCGCTGGTTGTGGAAAAAACCCTCTCAAAGCTTATCCCGACCGAAAAGCAAACATGGTTTTGCCACCGCGCCGTGGAGTTTGGCAGAGATGTGTGCAGAGCGAAAAACCCTGATTGTGATGGCTGTCCTATAAAACAACGAAATGCCTGTAATGGGATTAAAAAATGAAACAGTACGCTATTGAAAACGAATATCTCTCATTAAAATTTCTTGACCTCGGCGGGCGGATAACGCAAATAAAGCCGGTTTTTTTTGACGGCAACCTTGTGCTGGCTTATCCGGAAATTCAGCCCCGCCCCGAGGGTAACGCTTTGCCAAACCCCGCTTATCTTGACGACAAATTTTATCTCGGCGCGATTATCGGCAGGGTCGCAAACCGAATTTCGGGGGGGGTTTTCAGTCTCGGCGGCACTGCCTACACCCTTGACAAAAACGAAAACGGCGTCAACTGTCTTCATTCGGGGAAAGACGGCTACCACGCGAAGGTCTTTGAGGTTTTCCCCTCGTCGTCGTCCGCCGTTCTCACTCTAAGAGAGAGCGGGGGAGGTTTCCCGGGAAAACTTTTTGTTAAAATAAAATACGCGCTCATCGGGTCTTCGCTTTCAATAAGTTATTTCGCCCAAACCGATTCCCCCACGCCGGTAAATCTGACAAACCATATGTATTTTGACCCGTCGGGTTTAATCGGCGATTGCGAGGCGAAATTTTTCGCAGATTTCTACACTCCCGCAGACGGCATGATTCCCACCGGGGAAATCCTCCCCGTCGCCGGCACCCCGCTTGACTTTAGGGAATATAAAAAAATAGGCGCCGACATTGACAGCGACAGCAAGACAATGAAAGGCTCAAACGGTTATGATCATAATTTTGTTATAAAGGGATATAACCAAGACGAAAACAAGCTGCTTGCGGCGGCCGAGGTATATATGCCAAACCCCGACATAACGCTTTCCGTAACCACAAAATCGCCGGGGTTCCAGTTTTATACAGGTAACTTTTTAAGCGACCCTTTTGAAAAGCGGAGCGGCTTTTGTGTTGAAACCCAGTTCTTCCCGGACACCCCGAACAAAAGCAACTTCCCCGCCTGTACCGTCACGCCGGACAAACCTTTTAGATCAAAAACAATTTATACTTTTACAAAAGGCAGGGTTTAAAAGTTAGCTTTATATGAAAAAAGGGGGTTTATTCCTCCCTTTCTTTTTTTATAAGCGACGCGCCCACTATCCCCGCTCTTCCGCCCAGCGGAGAGAGCACAGCCGTCACTTCGGGGAGAAGGTGGGGCGTAAGCATTTCCGTAATAATTTCCCCCTCGTTGGTAAGCCCGCCCGTCAGCACAAAGATTTGGGGTTGGAATATTTTATTAAGGCTGTTTATCCCCCCCGCAAGGTTTTTTATGTACTTTTCAATTATCCCCTTTGACACTTCGCAGCCCGCGTACATTGCTTTAAACGGGGTTCGGCCGCCGATATTCTCGGGGTTGCCGCCGGCAAGCTCAAATAAGAGCGAACCCGGGTGGGCTTCCGCCTCTTTCCGCGCCGCTTCTACAAACGCGGTGACCGAGGCGTATTTTTCAAAACAGCCGTAAAGCCCGCAGGGGCAGGGCGGCCCGTTTTTGTCCATTATAAAGTGACCTATCTCGCCGGCGCGGTTGTTGTGGCCGTGGTAGCTTTTTCGGTTTATCATTATGCCGCCGCCAATGCCGGTGCCGATAGTCATAACAATCATATCGCTGACATTCTTCCCCGCCCCGGCGTGTTTTTCGGCGTAAAGCGCGCAGCTCGCGTCGTTGTCAAGGTACACTTCTTTGTTTGTGAAGTTTTCGATTATCTCCGCCACCGGAGTATTTTTATAAGGTATGTTCCCCGCCCGGATAATCGTTCTGTTGTCGCTTGTTCTTCCCGGCGACCCCACGCCGATATATTCACAGCTTACCCCTGTTTCGTCAAGATGCTTTAAAAGCCGTGAGACCGAGGAGCAAATGTCGCCTAACATTTTTTGCGGGGAAGTTTTATCTGTTTTAAAGCGGGTGTGGCTGTGAACGGTAAAACTTTTGTCAACAACCCCAATATCAATATTTGTGCCGCCGATATCAACCCCAATGACGACAGAACCTTTTAAAGTTTGGCTGTCACGCATACCGCACCCCCTCCGCCATTGAAAACAGCACTTCCCCGGCGCTGTCAATAACGCAGAGCGACGCCGACATACCAACCTTAAGGCTGCCCTTAAAGCCGTCTATACCAAGGGCGCGGGCGGGGTTTGCCGACGCCATTTTAGAAATGGCGTTTATGTCATACCCCTCTTTAATAAGATTTGCCACCCCTGCGCGGAGGGTAAAACAGCTCCCGGCTATCCGGCCGCTCTCATTCCTGCAAACGCCGTCCTTAACCAGCCGCTTCACGCCCGATACCGTATATTCGCCGTCGCCCAGCCCCGCGAAAACCCCCGAATCGCTTACCATGTTTATATTATCCCCGCCTTTGGCGGCAAAGATAAGCTTTATCGCGGCTTTGTGAAGGTGAACAAGATCGCATATCATCTCGCAGCAAACTCTGCCGTCGGTGAGCGCTACCCCCAAAACGCCGGGCGATCGGTGCAAAAACGGCGACATTGCGTTAAAAGTGTGGGTGAGCCTGTTTGCCCCCGCCTCGATGGCCGCGCGGGCGGTTTCATAGTCGCAGCCGGTATGCCCGAGCGAAACATTTATTCCAAGCTTTGCCGCGGACTCGATTGATTTTAGAGCTCCCGGGAGCTCGGGCGCTATCGTTATGATTTTTAAAAGCCCCTCGGATAAATCAAACAGTTTTTTTATTTCCTCCGGGTTGGGGAGCGACAGCCACGCGGGGTTCATCGCGCCGCTGAATTCTCTTGAAACAAACGGGCCTTCTAAGTGAATTCCCTCTATTTTCGCCCCTTTTGGCGACCGCTTGTACTCTTTTACAATATTCTTGATTGCTTTATAGGTGTCCTCAAGCGGCAGGGTTCTCACGGTGCAGCAGACGGATGTCACCCCTTGTTTGGCTTCCTCAATAAGCCCCGCGTCAAAACTGCCTTCGTCCGAGGAAAACTCCACCCCGAAAGCCCCGTGGATATGGGTATCAATAAACCCCGGGAGTACGGTTTTGCCGGTTATGTCAATCCCCGGCAGGTCAGTTCCGCCTATTTGCTTTATAACCCCGCCCTCAATAACGACGTCGCCCTTTACCGCTCCGGCCGGAGTGACTATATTCCCGTTTTTTAACACCGTCATTTTCTCTTCTTCGCTTGACGCTAATAGTTCCGCCATTTCCGTCCCCCCTTTGAGGGGGATTTTAGCATAAAGGCGGGGTTTTGTCAATAATTTACCTTCGGATAAGTTATATCTGAACCGCGCGCGCGGAAAAACAAAACATTTAAGCCTTATTAATAAAAACGCCTTTACAACGCCATGGCTTTAATGTATAATTTAATCTCAGAAAAACTCCGCGGTTTCGCGGGGTTACAAAACCGCGGGAGGGCGAAATCTTGAAATTTCTCACACAAAAGCTTATTGTTTTTCTATTGGTGGTTTTTATGGGAATCACGCTTTTTTCCTGCGGGGAAAATACTAAACCTCCCGACTTAAGCGGTTCCCAAAACGCCTATGTCTCAACCCCCGAAAATATTGGAGAAGAGTCGACCGCCGAAAACACTTCTGAGGACGACCCAAACATACCCCCCGATATATACGAAAACATACCGGATATTCTTATTTATAACATAGCCGTGGGCAAAAAATACACCGCGGAAAGCGATTCCTACCGAACCGACTATTTCGGCGACTCCAACGACGAGGGGGGCAATTCCCTCCGCTATAAGCTCACCGACGGCAGGGTGGCGGGAAGCGGAAATTCCGAATATATCGCGGGTTACGGCGCGAACATTCTCACCGTCACGATTGACCTTGAGGGCGAAAGCCTTATTTACGGGTTAAGTGCCGACTGTTACGGCAATGTCTGGGGGATAGGCGACCCGGCTAAGACGGTTTTGGATTTTGAGCTCTCTTCAGACGGGCAAAACTATTTTTCTTTGGGGAGCGTTTCACCCGGCCTTAATAACGCCGCCGTGTTCAGCGCCGAGGGCTGGACCGGCTGCGTGTATTCGGTTACCCCGCCCGCCCCGCAAAAAGCAAGGTTTGTTCGGGTCACCTACCGAATACAAGGCGAGCATGTCTGGCCGAGCGAAATTACCGTGCTGGGGTTTGACAGCTCGCTTCTTGACAAAAACAACACAACCCCCCGCGTTTATATAAACACGGTTAACAACGATCGCGTTCACAAAAGCGTTTACAGTTCCTGCGAAATTACGGTCTACGACCCAACCGGGGCTTTTCCGCTTATAAACGACACAAACGGAATTATAAAAATACGGGGAAACTCAACCTCGTCCGGCGATAAAGCGCCTTATAATATAAAATTCGAGGACAAAACAAATGTCTTTGGCATGGGTAAGGCAAAAAAGTGGTACCTTATCGCCAACATGTACGACAAAACGCAAATAAGAAACAAGCTTTCCTTTGATTTCGCAAATGATATCGGTATGTCATATGTCCAGCAATCCACGTTTGTGGAGCTTTACCTCAACGGCGTGTACCGCGGGTGCTATCAGCTCTGCGAATCAATCGGAGTGGGCAAGTCAAGGGTGGATATCGACGTCGCCGGCAACGAATTTTTATTTGAGTACGAGCCTTGGGAAAACTATTCAAACCCCGAATGGATACGAACCCCGATTTACGGGATCCTCCTTGGCTTTAACGACCCCGAAACCCCCACAAGATCGCAGCGGGATTTTCTTGAAACCTTCCTTTACAAGGCGGAAAACGCCATTGCGTCGCGTGACTTTGAGAAGATAAGCGAATACCTTGACATTGACTCGTTTGTGGACGCTTATATCGTTCAGGAATATTTCAAGCAAGTCGATTACGCCACAAGCTCCACAAGGTTTTATATTAAAAACAACAAGCTTTACCAAGGACCGGTTTGGGATTTTGACCTTTCGAGCGGCAACTGCTCGTCTGAATACTACACTTCTTATAATAACGTTTGGGGTTCGGGCAACTCCTTTGAGGGCTGGCAGTGCATGGGGCTTTGGAACAGCTATTTGTTTGAGTGCGGGGAATTTAAACAAAAAGTCGCAGCCCGTTATAAAGAGCTGCAACCGCGAATAATTAATATTTATAAAGACAACGAGCTCGGCAAAAACAGGATTGACGCCCTCCTCGGCAAATTTAGGGGCGACTTTGACAAAAATTACACTGTCTGGTCAACTTCAAAGACATACAGCATTTTGGAACGCGTGCCGTCCGACGGCACATATGACGGCGAAATAAATTATCTGAGAAACTGGCTTGAGGAGAGGAATAACTGGATTTTAGCCGAATACGGAATTAATTAACCGTTAGGATTTTAGAGACCGTTCTTGTCTCGTTTTCAATCGTAAGGCTGTCTATATATCTGACTTCCGGCGTAAAGTTATGGTCTTCAAAAGTGACTTTTTTTCCGTTTACGGTATAGTTTTCTATTGTAATTTCGCCGAAACTCCTTTCCGGCATGCCGAGAATGACATCCCCCCGCTGGGGTTCTACAAGGCAATTCACGTTCTTTACCGTAACATTTGTTACCGATTTGCCGTAATAAGTGGCGTAATCGTTTGAAAACCGGAAGTTTATAACGCTGCCGTCGGAAAGCCTTTCTATAACCACGCCGTCCCAAGTAATGTTGTCGTAGACCGCGTTATCGGCGCAGGTTATAGCCATAACGCCTTTATAAAAATCGCCCGTTTGTTTTTGCTCAAGTATTGTGATTGATTTAAACACAATATCCGTGTATTTGTTTTCATATTCCGCGTCGCGGGCTTCGGGACCCACAAGCATGTTGTGCGCGCAGTCCGCCCAGAACACGCAGTTTTCAACGCGAATATCCACGCTGTCGGCCGATTCAAAGGCTTTTATTGAAATATTGTCGTCATAATTCCGCAAAAATGAGTCTGTTATCGTAACGTTCCTGCAACTGCACAAATCAATTCCGTCGCTGTTATAAAACCAGCAGATCTCTTTTAAATTGTTTATAACCACGTTTTTGCAGACATAAGTCCTAAGCGTCCAAGTGGGCGAATCAATAAAAATAACCCCGTCAATCGTCACGCCGAGACATTTGTCAAAGCTGCACAGCCTTTGGCGGGGTGAATTCATTTTATGGTCGAGCTTGCTTCCGCAAAGGATTCCCCTCCCCTTTATGGCGACATTATTGGCGTTCTCGCATACCACATAGCCGTAAACAAGCGCGCCGGGGGCAAGATAAAGGGTTTGATTTGATTTCAGCACTATCTCACCCGCGTCATGGCTTCCCGGCCCGTAATAAATTACCCCGGGGTCGCCGTCATTTATCACTTCCTTTTCGGTCTCCCCGGCGAAGATAAATAAATTCGTATAAATATCCCCGTCAAATTCCACCGAAAGCTTTGACGGCGAGCCAAGCTTAAAGTCCACGCTGTTTCCCGAAGTCTCGGGGGTAATTCCGTTTGAGATCGGGCGAACGTCGCAGATTTCAAAGCTTTCTTTTTTATTTGGGGTTATCGAAACAAACACTTCTTTTTCAAAGTCGCTGTCAAAATAGCAAAACGACATTTCGCGCGTCTCTATCTCGCCCTCGCCGGAAGTGGTGATTGATTTCAGCCCCACCTTTGCTTTGTAACACGGCACTTCGACAGGCTCTCCGTCTTTGCCGTATCTGACGGTGACAATATACGCGTCCGACATTTCTTCCCCCTCCGGCGAAGCGGCGACATTAAGGGTTATTTGTTCTTTTTCCATTTCGCTTGACTCCTCCGAACTCTCTTCAACCGAACCGCTCTCCCCGCCCGGGTCGCTCCGGGCGGGGTTTTCATCCCCGCAGGAAAAAAGCAAAAGACAAAGCGGGATAGTTATCACCAAAGCTAAAGTTAAAAGCAAAAATCTCTTCATTAAGAACTTCTCCCTTTAAATTATATTATAAACAAATTAAACGGAAATGCCGTTTAAATATCTGCAAGCGGCAAGCGCGGAGGCGGCGCCGTCGCCGATCGCGGTGGCAATCTGCCTCACCCGCTTCGCGCGGCAGTCGCCCGCCACAAAAACCCCGCTTTTTTGCGTAACACAGTCCTCGCCCGCGTCAAAATAACCGTATTTGTCAAGGCGGCAGGCGGTCTCAAATAGCCTGTTATCAGGCTCCAGCCCTATGGCGACAAAAACGGCGGAGACTGAAAGCTCCCGCTCCCCGCCCGTTGCCGTATTTTTAAAAACAAGCCCGCTCAAAGTGTCGGCGCCGTTAAGCGAAACCACCACGCTGTTAAAATATGTCTTTATATTTTTTCTGCCGGCGACTTTTTGTGCGACAACCGTCTCGCCGGTAAATTCCGGCAGGTTTTGAATAACGGTGACCGACGCGCAAATATCGGAGAGCATAAGGGCTTCTTGAAGCGCGGTGTTGCCCCCGCCGACAAGCGCGACATTTTTGCCGCGGTAATAGGCGCCGTCGCACACGGCGCAGTAGTACACCCCGCGGCCGCCGAACTTTTCCTCGCCGGGCACGCCGAGCTTTCTGTGCTTTACTCCGTTGGCAATTATTACGGAATAGCATTTATATTCGCCGTATTCGGTGCGGACTGTTTTAATTTGTCCCTCAAGCCCTGAAAGCTCCAACACTTCCGCAAGCTCAACCTCTTGCCCTTTTTCAATTACCTGACCTAACATTATATCGGCGAGAACCGAACCTTTGATTTCCTCAAAGCCCATATAATTTTCAATTTTCGGGGAGACCGCCATTTGGCCGCCGAACGAAGACTTTTCAATAAGAAGCGTCTTCTTCCCCGCCCTCAGCAAGTATAAGGAGGCGGTGAGCCCCGCGGGGCCGCCTCCTATTATTATAACGTCATATATCATAAAATATCCCGCCAAAACTTTTTGGTTTTTTTAGTTTTTCGGCTTTTCTATATATCTTCTTATCGCGGAAATGTCACCGTATTTTTCCGAGCTTTTCTCCCCGTACACCACAAGAGTGGGCGACTGGGCGACGCCGAGCGTTTTTACGATATCGGCGTTTTCGGCGGCGTCAAGGGGAATATATTCTATCCCCGCTTTTTCAAGGAACATCCCCGCCATTTTGCATCTCGGGCATTCGGGAGTGGTAAAGAGATAGGCAGAACCCTCTTTCAGTTGGTTCTTCTCTTTTTGGGGATTGTTTTCCCCTGAGGGGACAAAAATCCCCGGATTATACTCTTTTCTGTCTTTAAATTCCTTGGTCTTGCCGTCGTTCCAGTTCTGCACCGGACGGTAATAACCCGTTATCCGCGAATAAACTTCGGTTTTACCGCCGCACTCCGGGCATTTGTATTCCTCGCCCCTTATATAGCCGTGCTTGCCGCAGATTGAATATGTGGGGGAAAGCGTATAGTAGGGCAGTGTGTAGTTTTCGGCGATCTTTTTGACAAATCCCGCCGCCGCTTTCCAGTCCGGCAGCTTTTCCCCCAAAAAGGCGTGGAACACGGTGCCGGAAGTGTAAAGGGTTTGGAGATTATCCTGTATGTCGAGCGCCTCAAAAACGTCCTCGGTGAACCCCACGGGGAGGTGAGACGAATTTGTGTAATAAGGGGTTTCCCCTTTTTCGCTCGCCGTTATGATATCCGGGTAGCGCGCGACGTCGTGCTTTGCCAGCCGGTAAGCGGTGGATTCCGCCGGGGTCGCCTCAAGGTTATAGAGATCCCCGTATTTTTCTTGGTAGTCAGACAGCCTGTTTCGCATATAGTTGAGCACGTCTTTTGTAAAGGCTTGGGTTTTCTCCTGAATCATGTTTCCCCTGAGCCACGCGGCGTTAAGCCCCGCCTCGTTCATTCCCACAAGGCCTATTGTGGAAAAGTGGTTCTCAAAAGTGCCGAGATAACGCTTTGTGTAGGGGTAGAGCCCGGCATCCATAAGCTTTGTTATGACGTTTCTTTTAATCTTTAAAGACCGCGCGGCGATATCCATAAGCCGGTCAAGCCTTTTATAAAATTCCGCGGGGTTTGCAGAGAGATAGGCAAGCCTCGGCATGTTGAGGGTGACAACGCCTATTGACCCGGTGGATTCGCCGCTCCCGAAAAATCCGCCCGATTTCTTTCTAAGCTCGCGCAGGTCAAGCCTAAGCCGGCAGCACATGCTTCGGACGTCGCTGGGCTGCATGTCGGAGTTTACATAATTAGAAAAATACGGGGTGCCGTACTTTGAGGTCATCTCAAACAGCAGTTTATTATTTTCGGTGGCGGACC